>Ga0265338_10000454_pt1 | contig 73132 bp, 106 predicted proteins | sample 42126metaG_FD_193579 | JGI IMG/M metagenome (GOLD analysis project Ga0265338, IMG submission 193579) | Rhizosphere microbial communities from Carex aquatilis grown in University of Washington, Seatle, WA, United States - 4-21-26 metaG | ecosystem: Host-associated > Plants > Roots > Rhizosphere...
CCGACATGGGGCAGATCCCGCAATGAGCAATCTACCCCCTCTCGTCATCACCGCTGCGGGGCCGCAACCCACGCCGCCTGCGACGCTCTACCAGCGGCTGATCGCTCTCGTGGCTGCTGCTGTCCCGGGCTACACGGCCAATCTCCCCGGCTCGCTGATTGACGATGTGGCGGGCACGGACGTCGGCGCTCTCGTGATTTGCGACCAGGCGCGCATCGACCTCATAAATTCGCTCGATCCCTACACGGCAAATCCTCAGCTTCTCATCAGCCTCGGAAACATGCTGGGCGTGCCGCAGGGGCTGGGATCAAATACCAGCGTCTACGTGGTTTTCTCCGGCACGGTCGGCTTCGTGATAGGCAAGGGCTTTGTCGTCTCGGACGGCGCGCATCAATACGCGGTCCAGGATGGTGGGATCGTCAATTCGACCGGTTCATCGCTGCCGCTGTTCTGCCTCGCGACGGCGGCTGGCACATGGGCTGTTCCGGCCGGCACCGTGACGTCCATCGTCACCTCAGTGCCGGGCAGCATCACGCTCAGCGTGACAAACCCCGCGGACGGCCTGCCGGGCGTCGGGGAACAGAGCGAGGAGGACTATCGCGCCCAGGTGCTCACCGCAAACCTCGCGACCTCGCAGGGCATGACGAGCTATTTGCGGACGCTTCTGAGCAATGTCTCGGGCGTTCAGCCGCGGCTCATTTCGCCGCTGCAGACATCGGCTGGGTGGGAAATCATCGTGGGCGGGGGAGACCCGTACGACGTCGCCTATGAGATTTTCACTGCCTTGTTCGACATCAACACCCTTGTAGGTTCTACACTTTTCGTTTCGAACATCACGCAGGCGGCAAGCGGGAAGGTAACGACCGTCTTGAACCATGGGCTTTCGAACGGCAACATCGTGGAGGTGAACGGCGTCGTCGGCATGACGGGAATCAATGGCCTGCCTCTCACCGTGACGGTTGTCGATGAGAAGAACTTCACGACCGGCGTCGATACATCCGGGTTTGGCGCATATGTGAGCGGCGGGATCGTCACGCCGAACCCGCGCAACACCGCAGTATCGATCGTCGACTATCCCAACACCTATTCGATCCCCTTCGTATTGCCGCCGCTTCAGACTGTTTCGATGGCCGTGACGTGGAACACAGATTCGCCCAACATCGTCTCTCCCGCAGCGATCGCGGCCGCAGCGGCGCCGGCACTTGCCCTCTATGTGAATTCGATCCTCGTCGGCCAGCCGATGAACCTTTTCGTGCTCAACTCGACGTTTCAGCAAGCCGTGGCAAATATCGTCGACCCGCAGCTCCTGACGCGGCTTGTCTTCAGCGTCTCAATCAATGGCGTGGGAACGGCACCGGAAGCTGGAACGGGGATTATCGCGGGCGACCCTGAATCGTTTTTTCAAACTGCGTCCGACGGTTCGCAAATCGTCATAAGTCAGGGGTAGGCGATGTCGAACGGTCAATCGAGCCCCGGGTGGATCAAAGGCTACGTTCCTTCCGCTGATCAGTGGAATTCCGAATTTGCGAGCAAGCAGGACGCCAACCCTCCGGTCGTGGAAAACACCGGCAACTTCACCGTGTCGGCTTCCGGAACATACGGATATTTCGGCAACACGAATGCAACGTGCACGATGTCGGTTCTTGCGTCAGGGATCACGCCGTATCGGATCAAGAATTTTGGCACTGCGCTGCTGACAGTCGTGGCAGACCCCGGCGATACGGACGTGATGTTCATTCCCGTCTCGGGATCGACGCCGCAAGCCTCGATCGTGCTAGCGCCCGGCGCCGATTATGACTTTGAGAATTTCGTGACGCAGCGCGTGTGGGCGCTCTTCTGAGCCATGCTGCAGAAGATCCTTCCGTCCTATGTTTACAGTCAATTTTCTGACGACGACGACATCCAGGCGTTCAAGGACGCCTACAACACGTTGGCGCAGCAATATCTGGATTGGGATATCCAGATCAATCTGCCGGTCTACACCGGGCCGCTGATTGTCGGTCTGCTGCTAGATTGGGTTGCGCTCGGCCTCTACGGCATGAAGCGCCCGGTACTGCCTTTCGGCATCGCGGCAAAGGCCGGGCCCTACAATACGTTCGCCTACAATACGCTTCCGTATAACGCCATCGAGGCACCGAAGAACGTCCATCCGTTCGTCACGAGCGACGATGTTTTCAAGCGCTGCATGACGTGGGCGCTCTACAAAGGGGACGGCAAGGTCTTCGATATCCGCTGGCTGAAGCGGCGCGTCGCGCGATTCCTGTTCGGCGTGAACGGCACCGATCCGCCGGTGGATCAGACGTATCGCATCAGCGTGACGTTCGGCACCGACAATCAGGTGGACATCAATATTCTGAGCGGCTTTGGTTCGCTCATCAACGGCGCGGTCTACAACGGGTTTGCGTACAATACCCAGCGCTACAACGGCCGCCTGACGCACTTCTCGCCGCTTATCCCGATCCCGCTAGCGCCTGTGTTCAAAGCCGCGATGGATGCTGGCGTGCTTGAAACCCCATTCCAATTCAAATTTGTCGTCGGAATCTGAGGAAAATCATGTCGCAAATCACTCTGCTCGCCGCGAACAATGCCACGACAACGCTCGCAGGCTCGATCACCAATGTCGCGACAACGGCCAACCTTGCGGTGGGGTCCGGCGCGCTGTTCCCGACGCCGGCTGCGGGACAGTTTTTCGTTTTGACGTTTGTCGATGCGGCGACCGGGCTTCTCAACGAAATCGTGCATGTCACGAACATCAGCGGCGACACGATCACGATGGTGCGCGCCCAGGAAGGCACATCCGCACTGGCATGGAGCGCCGGCGACCTTGCGCTATCGCTCGTAACGGCAGGCTCGGTCGAGCTCTTCACCCAGCCGCTGCAGCTTCAGTCTCAGTCTGGAAATTCCGGAACCGATACCGGGACGGCGAACGCGCTGGTTCTGACGCTCGATCCCGTGCCGCAGACGTTCGCCGATCTTCTCGGGACGTCGCTTCGCATCAAGAAATCAGCAGCGGCAAATACCGGAGCGACGACACTCAACGTCAATGGCTTCGGCGTATTTAACGTCCTCCACGCGGACGGCTCCGCCCTTGGCTCCGGTGAACTGCCGGCGAATGGCTGGTTCAACGTTATCGTCGGGGCAGGCTCTTTCACGCTTTCGAGCGTTTCAGCGGCACCGAACAATTCCGTCGTTTCGCAGAACTGCTGGGGCGGAACTTCGGGTGGGGCTGCAAACGTTCAGACATTGGCGACCACGCCGACCTTCGCGAGTTTGGTCGCCGGGCAAATGGTCACCTGCGTGGCCGGGTTCGCCAATACCGGAAGCGCAACGCTCAACGTGAACTCTACCGGTCCAAAAACCATAGGGAAGCGCACCGGCTCCGGAATCGCGGCGCTGAATGGCGGCGAGATCATCGTCGGAAACCAATACAGCTTCCAGTACGACGGCACAAATTGGCAGCTTCTGGCCCCATGGGTCTCGACTGCGGCGACAAAGAGCGCGTCTGATAACACACAGACAGGTGTTGCATCCGTCGTTGGCGCGACGACTGCCGGGCATATCGCGGAATTCAATGACACGGCAGGCTCGGTCAAGGACGGTGGTTTTGGCCTCGCCTTCTCGACCTCCGCTCTGAACGCCTCGTGGTCGGCCGGGGCCGGGTTTTCTGTCGCTCACGGTCTCGGCGCTGTTCCGACCATGGTGTGGGTCAAAGCGAAGTGCACGAGCGCACAGGGCAATTACTCCGTCGGTCAATTCATCAATCTCATTGCCGAGATCGACGCCACAGGTAGCGTGGGCACAACCTACTATCGTGGCGTCACTGTCGCGTGGGACGGCACGAACATAATCGTGAACGTCGCGTCTACAGGCATCTTTGCGCTCGACGCTTCGAGCTTCAACGGCTTCCAGCTCGACAACGCGCACTGGAGCCTTCAAACCACCGCAATGCTCGTCAGCTAAGGAATTTGACGCATGCCGAACATCGGACAGATCACGCCACCGTTCCCGTCGCCTCCTCCCGCGACGCTGGGGGCGGGCTTGCATTGGGATTCCGGCATCATGCCATCAGGCGGATACACGGGGTTTCTCTACACCGCGCAACTCGACCAGGCGGGGACGATGCAGATCACCCGCTATGCCGACCCGGCCGGGACACTTTCGCTCGGCACCGCACCGGCACAGGCGCTCACCGCGAACGTCCTCGGCTGGACCTACGTCAATGACAGGGTGCCGTATTCGGCGATTCAGATCCGCGTGACCAACCAGTCTGGCTCGACGGCCGCGCTATCCAACACCTTCGCCCTCGGTTCGATCGGAGCATGACTATGAAGCGACTTCTATTTGCCGCGGCGCTTCTGTGCCCGCTTCCTGCGTTTGCGCAAGGCGGCGTCGGTCAGCCGGTGCAGATCCAGGATCCGACGACCCCGACGCAGAAGCTGAAGGTCAATTCCGATGGATCGATTCCTGTCACGGGATCGTTCTCAGCGTCTCTCGGCTCATTTGCTCCTGGAGGCGCTTACGCCAATCTGACCGCAACAGGGTCGTCCGCGCGCGTTGCCCTTCCTGCCGGCCTCACCGTAGTGGCCTACAACAGTGGCACCACGGCGGTTTCGTGCGTTCTCGGCAACGGGTCAGTCACGGCGGTTGCCAATGAGGATCAGATCGCGCCGGGCGGATTCTTTGCCTATGTCGTAGGATCGAATGTCGATCTCGCCTGTATCGACCAGACCGGCAGCGCGTCAAATGTCGTTGTCTTGTCCGGCGGCACAGGGTTGCCCGCGGGATCAGGCGGCGGAGGGGGAGGAGGCAGCGGCGGCACGGTAACGCAGGGATCGCCGCCTTGGTCCACGATCGACGGCGGAACGCTTCCGACGGGCGTCTCGCAGCCGACGGGCGGCGCTTCGTTGCTCGGCACGACCGGCCAGATCATGAAGGATCTCGATACGGCTGCTAGTCAAGCCAACACGCCTGTCGCGGGCCAAACGGCATCGGGAAGCGCCGGCGTGGCTCCGCCAGTGCTGATTGGCGGCACGCAGAATGCCGCGCAGACCGGCGTGGTTCAGAATCTCAAGATCGATTCCTCGGGTGAAGCTTCGATCACGGCGGCGGCGTTGCCGCTCCCGACCGGCGCAATGCCTTCTTCGGGAGGATCTGTTACTGCGAACGCTGGGACAAATCTGAATACTTCCGCGCTTGAACTCGATACGACCGGCGCAACGGCAAACACGAACCTCGGCGCCCCTGGGGCCACGGCGTGCACGACGGACACCGCATCATGCTCACTTAATCAGCTTGCCCAGCGTCAGGCACAGCGGCTCACGACGATCAATACGACCCTCGGAACGCCGATGCAGGCGACGGGCGGCTCAGTCACAGCCAACGCCGGCACCAACCTCAACACGTCGGCGCTCGCCACTGACGCGCATCTCACTCAGGCTCAGAGTGCCCCCGGGACGCCACAGACCCAAGCATTCACCATTCAAGGCAATTCGTCGGGCGTAGCGGTTCCGGTCACGAGCGGCGTTGCACAGGGTTCGACCACATCAGGTCAGACCGTTTCGCCCACGGGTTGCCGCACACTGACATCGGCTCCGACCGACACGACTGCGCAGACCAACATCCCTTGGTGCCGAACGAATGGCACTCAGGCGCAGGATTTGGCGTCGATCAACGGCACGACTGTTTTGGCGGGCACCGGCGCTGTCGGAACGGGGTCGCCTCGTGTTGCGGTCGGGACAGATACGGCAACAATCGCAGGGTCTTCCCCGACATCCCCCCTTGTCGCCGGAGGCATTGGAGCAACAGGGTCGGCACCACCTGCCAATGCCGTCTATCAAGGTGCGAACATAGGCGGCAATCTAACCGGGTTGGTCTCGTGCCAGAACTCCGTGATCTACGACGCGTCTACAAACGGAGCAACGCAACTTGTTGCTCTCTCGTCCGGCAAGGTTGTCTACATCTGCGGCTACACGATATTCGCAGCAGGGACGGCAAACGTCGAACTCGACTATGGAACAGGTACGGCTTGTGCGACAGGTAACAACAAAATCACGCCGGCTTATCAGCTCACCGCCCAGACGGGTATCAGTGATCAGTCGCCATATTATCGTGGACTGAATGCCATCGCGAGCAACGAGCTTTGCATCAAAACGAGTGCGGGCGTTGCGGTGCAGGCCGTCGTCTACTATTCGCAGTTCTGATCCATGAGCATTGTAAATTTCGGCCCCTTTGCCTACCGGACGCTTGGAGGCGTGATGAAAGAGGGCGATACAACGGGAGGCCATGATCATAATTTCGATCATGTGACAATCCTGTTCAGCGGCGCGGTGCGTGTGGAGGCTGACGGAAAAACGGAATTGTTTCGGTCCTCTGTAGGGCATCACCCGAAAATCTGGATCAAGGCCGGGGTTGTCCATAGCATCACGGCCCTCGAAGACAACACATATCTCGAATGCTGGTACGTCCATCGGGACGAGAACGGTTACGTTGTCGAAGAATACCAAGGCAATATGGCGGCGGTGCAATGAACAGGCGCGAGGCTCTTCTGACTGGTGCCGCGCTGTCTCTCGCTCCGCAGATCGCGCGAGGAAACATCAGCATATCGGCTAAGGCCGGCTGCGAAATTCTGTTGCGCGTCAAGGATAACCGAAAAGACATAGGCGACGTGGCGCACGACAGCAAAACCGACCGCAGGGGAGATGTATGCTTTGTCGCTCCCATCGGTTGGACGTGGGGCGATTGCGAGCGCGGCGGTCCGACCTACGAGCATGTCGAGACGACACCTGTTCCGCGTGAAAGGCATTTCAAGATCGCCGACAGCGAATTGGAAACGGTTCGCCGCATTCATCCTGATAAGGTGAATGAAGACGGATTCCTCGTCGTTCGCAGCGTCGATCATGTTGAAGTTGCTCGGGAGGAGCGACCAATTCACACGCACATTCATGGCAATCATCCGTTCTGGCGCATTGTCCGACTTACGAATGTCAGGCGCAGCACGGCAACGATCCTGGAGCATCCCGAGCAGCGGACGCATGAGAAGCAGCCTGAAACACACCTTCAGAGCCGGGGATACTATTTCGACATTGAAGCAACAAACGGTGCACTCCGTAAATTTCTTGATGATGATTCTCGCTCTGAACCAATCTTCGTCAGCGATATGAGCGAAACGGAATTCAAGGGACTGATCCGAAGACGGCCCACGCTGCCTTGGGCGGTCGGTGCTATCCCGGGAGTGTTCGGATGAGCACTACCAGCTCAATCGGGACAACCTCACGAAATTACTCGACCATCGCTGCGTGGAACAGCGCCTTCACGACAGGCGGCTGGATCGGTCAGTGTTACAATGACAGTGAATTTCTGGTCACCAGCACGATCACAATTTCTGCAGCGACAAATGCTTCTGATTTTTACACGCTTCAAACTGCTGCCGGTCAGGGCTTCAAGGATAACGTAAACGCGCAGACGAACGGTCTTCCAGGGTACAATCAGACAAATGGTGTCGGGGTTCGTACCACGACTGGGTATACGTCGATCATTTCGAATGCTTCAACTGATTACGTCACTATCCAATATATTCAATGGTACTGCGCTAATACTGGCAGCGGAGGAAATTCGTCTTTCTTCGCCGTGAGATTTTTCAGCACAGCGCAGACGCATTGCATCATAGATTCAAATGTCATGCAAAATACCGGGCCTGGGACTACGGCAGACCCTCCTTTTGAGATGTCATCTGGAACGGTGATCAATAATTTCATCCTCGCTCTATCGAATAAGAGCGGAATGCAGACGAGTACCCCAGGCACGCTAATTCTGTGCAACAACACCATAGTTTGCCCCGCATCCGTGGGAAACACGCAGGCCGCGTTCAAGACGGCAAATGGTGGGCTGACCGTAACGGCGATCAATAATTGCTGGTTTGGGTTCACCTCGTTCCAGAGCGCCGCCGCAGTATTTTCCGGCAACAACAACGCCTCGGACCTTGCAATCAGCTTCGGCTCCGCCAATCAAGCGTCGCTGACCTACTCGGCGCAGTTCAACAACTCTGCATCGAATTGGATACCTGCGTCATCCGGCTCCGCTTTGGTGGACAATGGCGCGACAGCAACAACACAAATTCCGGCAGCAATCGATATTGTAGGGACCAGCAGGCCGCAGGGCTCGGCATGGGATATCGGATGCTGGGAGCTAAAGTCAGGCGCACCTCCTGCAACGAAGCATCAAATGACTACGATGGGAGCCGGCTAGGTGATGTCTCGGCGTTTTATGCTGGCATCAACCGCTGTTTTTGGCTTAAGTGCCCCAGCTAATGCGGCGCTTTTTTCCGGCGGCATAGTCCAGCAATCCGCATCTGCCCTCACCGTCACCGAATTCAATATCGGTTATTTCCAAACCTTCTACTCATGGACGAACCTGACGATCAGCGGCACGGCCGTTACCGATGCTGGCAACACAAATCAGTTCCTCGCCAACATGAATGGCCTGCCGTTCACGATTGCAGGGGTGGCGTATATTGTCGCCGCTTTTGTTAACTCGAATCACATCACGCTCGCGACCGCTCCGGGAAATGGCACTGGCGTTCATGCGACAATCGCCTACCCAGGCACTGTCATAAATCGCGCAGTTGGGTCGAATAGCAGATCGGTCACGCTTTCAGGAACGTACACTGGAAACTCGCCATCGTCTCTCGATTGCAAGCTGACATATGCCGCAGCGTGTCAGGTAGCGACGCCGGGAGCGACATTTCAAAACTGGGCAACAATGAGCTCCTTGAGTGCGAGTGGCGGCACATGGACTGCGGTCATCAATGTCCCGCTCTGCAACGATTGGGTCGTGGCGCAGATCAGGGACCACTATAACAATTCCGTTCTCTCAAACCTGCAGGTGAATTTCTGGGGCGTTGGTGTCAACGTCATGCTCTCAGGACAAAGCAATATCGACAAACTGATAGAGCTTGGACCGTCTTTGCTGAATACAAATCAAGACAGCCGCACAAGGGTTTTCGATCACAGTGGCTGGCACGCCGTCCATGTTTATCAGTTCCCCGGTGCGCCGTCGTGGGCGGGGGCGGACGGTGTTGCCAACGATAATGTAATCCGGCTCTCAAACGAGATTGCAAATTCCCTGAATTGCGTGACGGGAGTTCTGGTTTTTGAAGCAAGCGGAACGGCGATCAAACAGTGGCTTCTAGCTGCGAATGGGGGATATGCAAACAACGACTCTCGCAATATCTGGGTAGCGAATGCAATTGGCGGGAACGGCGGCGGAACATCATCCGGCGATCTCGCGGGGCTGAACAGCACGACGCTTCTGTATTCTACAGATTTTGAAGCTGCGGTGTGGCAGCAGGGCGAGAACGATGTCGGAAGCGTGGTCTATGGCACGCAACTCGCGGCGCTGTTCGGACAGATTCAGTCTGTCAATGGCCGAAGCGGAAACCAATTCAAATTCTGCGTCGTGCCGATCGGAACTCAGGTCATTGGGCCTAACGGTTATACGCCAGGCAGCAATTCCGGGTATGACTCGGTTCGGGAAGCGCAGCAGACGTGGATTTCAAGCAATGTTGGAGCAGGGTCGATTTATGGAGGCTCCGTACAGGATGCGACCCACAATCCTTTTGATCCGGTTAGCGTCGGTGACTATGTGCATTGGTGCTATTCAGACCGCGTTTCTATGGGCAAGCGATACACGCAGGCGTTGTTGCAGGCACTCGGAGCGCAGGCTTATGGCGCGGCTGGGCCGGCCATCACCAGCGCCAGTATGTCCACTGGCTCAAGCACGATAATCGTTACGGTCACACAGGACCAAGGAACGCAGCTTCTCGACGCCAATGGCAGCAACACAGGAGCCAACCTTCAGGGCTTCGTGGTCGTCATCAATGGGTCGCCTGTCGCAGTCACGAATGCGCAGATCACGGGTGCAAGTCAGATCACGCTAACGACCGCTTCGCCTCGCGGCGCAGGCCAAACGGCAACGGTCTCGTACCAGAATGGCGCGAATCCTGACGCTATCGTCTACGGGCAATGGACCAATCTGAGCTGCACGCACAATTCCCTGACGATCACGGACGCGAGCAATCTCGGCATCTTCAATTCCGTCATGGCCGGGGGAACGATTGTCATCAGCGCGGGAACGAATTTCGTACCCGGAAGCTACACGATCAACACCATCCCTGATGCGAACACCTGCACCGTCACGGCTACTCCATGCCCATCTGCGAACGGTACTGCTGGGGCTGCGGGCGTCTCTGTGAACGGCACGCCTGACGTGATATACGACAATTTCGCTTGGGCCGGCACGCTTTACCCGGACACACGCGGAATGCCGCTGCAGCCGACCAACGGAGCGATTTCGATACCATGATGCGGCCCCGCTCGATTGTCCTTGCGCTTGCGCTGATCGTGCCGCAGCCGGTGCTTGCCGCCGGCGCCGCGATCTTCCTCTCGACGCACATGGTAGCGCCGCCGAACGCGACGACGTTCCTGCAGGAAGACGCAGCACAAGGCTGCTCGCTCAGCGTTCCCGATAAGGCGCGTTACAGTCTGCTGTTCATGACGCTGAACCGGGACGCGGTTCCGTTGTCGCAGTTCGACCGCATGACGCTCCCTGGGCTGGCGCCGGATCAATGCAGCGCCAACATCGTCGCGGCCACTCCGACCTTCGCGGGCTACTACCTGTTTCCATACGGAGCGGTGTTCGGCGGCGCGATCTCGCCTTGCCTCCAGACCGTTCAAAAGGTCGGAAATCTCAGCCGACTCCCAACATGCTGATCGGAGCTATCTTCTGATGCGTCGTCCGGTGATTCTCTTCCTAGCGGCTCTTTATGCTCTTCTCGTTGGACACGTCTCCGATGTGGCGCTCGCGCAAGGGCAGGGTCCGGCAACAATCCTTTATCCGACGACGCCTGGAAATTGCATTCAGACCGACCCTACGATGGGCGCGGGGTACCTATCCAACTCTGGCGCCCCCTGTCCGGTACTTAAGGATGCTTTTTATTATGGCGCTAAATGCGACGCAGATGCGAACGACACTGCTGCCTTTCAGGCTTACATTGATGCGGCCGGTCCTGGAGTGGTGGAAGTTCCAGCCAAGCGTACATGCGTCGTCAGTTCTCTCAATTTGCCCTCTGGGACGTATCTTCGTGGCGGCGGGATGGGGAGTTCTGTCCTTAAACTAGGATCGAACATCGGCAGTGGCGGCGCTGCTGGAATGCTGACTCTGGCGTCAGCCAGTCACGTCACGATCAGCGATCTTACACTAGATGGCAACCGCTCGACTTTCTCTAGCACAAACAACAACGCCATCTATGGTCCGGCCTCCGGGTCCGGTCTTTCCGATATCGCCATTGATCGCGTCGAGGTCAAATCTCCGGCTGGCGCATGCGCGCTCATTCTTGGCCCCAGTTCTGCCGTGCGAGACTCGCGCATCGCGGTGCGAAGCTCCTATCTTCATGACTGCGGATACCACGGCGTCATAACGCAAGGATATGTCGATCACGTCAGCTATTCGCACAATCAGGTTTTCAACTGGGGTGAGCTGGTAGCGAATTCCGTTGGCCTCGTTTGCGGCCGCTACGCGACGGACTGTCTTATCGACGGCAATCAGGTAAGCGGAGACCTCGTAAATGAAACGGGTCCCAGCAGCCACGGCATCAGCCTCGATAATTGCGCCAATGGCAACGTCATCAACAATTATGTGACTTCAACAATAGGCTACGGCATCGAGGTCGGCGAGTGCTCAGGCGTCACCGTTGGCCACAACGTCATCATTGGAACTACGCGCTCCGGAATTTCAGTCGACGGAAGCGGCACGGGGTCGTCTGTCGCCGATGGTGTGACTACTGCAAACTCGACCGCCATCACGTCCGCGACGGCAAACTTCTTTCCCGGAATGAAGGGGAAGGGAATTGCGGCGTCTGGCTGTCAGGCCAATGGCGGCACAGAAGTGACATGGGTCACCGCCTTCAATAGCCCAACATCGATCAGCGTTTTTACGCCGTGTGCCAACTCTCAGACAGGCGTCACGCTGACGTGGCCGGCAACAAATTCGAATGTCACTGTGGTCGGGAATTCCTTGCAGTCCGCCGGAACGCTGGCGCCTTCTGCGGCAGTGTATTCCGTGATCAACGGCCCAGTCAGCAAGTATGTGAATGCGACCGACGTTACGTGCACCAGCGGATCGACAACGATCGCTTCGCCAACCGTCCCATTTGCCTCATGGATGGTGGGACAGGGTGGCACGTTCACCGGCTGCGCAGCCGGGCCGGGAACGCTAACCGCAGTCATAGCGGCGATCATCGACGCTCATGACGTAAGGATTTCAAAGGCCGCCACAGCGACGAACTCGGGCGGCTCGACCATGAACATCAGCACACCTTATAGTTTGAACAATCGAGTCTCAATTGTTGGGAATGTTGAAAGCGCCGCTGCTGGACTCGGGTACTTTATAAACAACGCCGAGTATGTGACACTGCAGGGCAACGTTGCGATGGACAACCCGCAATCTGGGATTGAATTGGCGAACTCCAACTATGTTTCCGTTGCCTCCAACACGGCGGAGTTGAACAACACATCCTTGACTGCCGGGCAAGCAGGCATTGTGGCGTTGATGACAACCTCCATCGGAAGCGTTTTGACGGCGTATGGCAATCAATCTCTGGCGAACGGAGATGGGACTGGAGGAGCGGCGGACGAGATATACGATCTCGACAGTTTGCCTTCGAATTTCAACTTCGACCCCATCCAGATCGCCAACTCCTTGATTCCTAATACGCCCAATACTGGCGCGTTGGGCACCACTAGCAATCCTTGGTCATTGGTTATCGCCGGCACGAATGCGAGTGCTGCAGTTCCGCAAGGCGCTCGCAGGGCGTCAACGATATTCGTGGACTCGGCACTTTCTCCGATCACGTTGGCAACGGCGAGCAACGCTTCGCTTGGCGCGTATGGAAGTCTCGTTCCTCTTGGAGAATTTGTTATCTACGACGTCAACGGGGCGTTCTGTAAATTCTTTCTTCGTGGTCCGTCAAACGCAACAATCAAAGAGTATGATGCGGGCACCGACGGCGGGTGCTCTGTGACAAAAGGTAACGCGAGTACGACAAACGTCTATTATGATGCGGCCGGATCTTCTGGAGCGGGATATTACATCGAAAATCAAATCGGCTCGACGCGAACGTATTATGTCATCACGCAGGGGACCTGATGATGCGGTCCAGTAAGGAGCGCAGAGAGACATGAGGGGATGGTGGATTGTGCCGTGCGTTATTGGCGGCGCTGGAATGTGGGCGCTTGCAATCATGGCTGCGATGGGAGCGCTATGATGGTCACAATGTTGAAGCCTATCACACCCGGCATTCTCTCCGTCTTGGTCAAGGGCGGCGACATCCATCTGCTCGCCGATCTCGCGCCGGAACTTGAAGCGCAGCTCGCGCCAGCCGGGATCGACACGCTGCTCCGCAAGGCTCACTTTCTGGCGCAAGCGGCTTACGAGAGCGGCTACTTTTCGCGACTTGACGAGAACCTCAATTATTCGGCTGCGCACATCGTCGAACTCTACGGCAAGACTCATCCCGACGTGGCACGGCGCGCGAATGTGCTGGCCCATGATCCAAAGGCGTTCGGAAGCGCCATCTATGCCAACCGGTTCGGGAACGGCAATGAGGCGAGCGGAGACGGGTATCGGTTCCGCGGGCGCGGCATTCTGATGACAACTTTCCGCGACAACTATCGCGCGCAAGGCGTGGAGGACGACCCCGATTCCGTCGCCACGCCGGCGGGCGCGGTCAAGACGGCAATCGCCTACTGGAATTCGCGCAAGTGCAACGAGGCGGCCGACGCCGACAACTGCCCGCGCGTGACGTTCCTGATCAACGGCGGGTCGAACGGCCTCTCGGATCGATCTATCCTGAAGGCGCGGGCGATGGAATTGCTTGCAGACGGACAGAGCACATGAAACGCACATTTGCCGCCCTATGCCTGGCGCTCACAGCCTGTACCGGTGCCGTCACGCCTTCGATTCGTGTCGGCGATGGTCGTGCATCGTGGCACGGCTTCTTGCGTCACGGCGAATGGGAAGTGTGCAAATGACGCGCGCGCCCGCAATTTTCGCCGCCCTCACTCTCTCCGCATGCGCCAACATCTCCACTGTAGTCCCCTACGCGCCCCAGCCAGAGATCAAGGACCAGGCGGCGTTCAATGCCGACCTTGCCACCTGCAGGGGATACGCGACAGGCTATCAGCCGGGGTTCTCCGTATCGAGCATCGGAAACGCGGGGCTGCAGGGCGGGCTCGGCAATCTCGGCGGCGTTGCGATCAATCCGCTCGTGCCCGTGGCCGGGGCGGCGGGCGGAGGCGGGGCAGAGTTCATGCGCGAGCTCGGGCTGTTGAACGACGCTCAACGGAAAGTGTTGACGCTGTGCATGGACAAAAAAGGCACTGCGAGCGGCAAATATATGATATTGGATCCCGGCTAGCGGGTCGGCGCGCGCTTCTCCAGTCGGTAGAAGATGGCTCGGCAAAGCGGGGCTCGCTGGCCGCCCCATCTGGGGCACGTTCGCAATCCGGCCATCGAGCAAGAATCCCTTTCCGGAGACTGCCCTTCGCCCAGGATTCGAACGTGCGCCACGTGCGGCGATCTTGCCGCGCGAACCCGGAAAGGCTTTCACCATGTCACAAGCAGGAACATCACCCCCGGCAGTCGTTACGCCGGACTTCTTCAGCCAGGTTTGGGCCGACGCCGACGCGCTGGCCGTCAAGGTATGGGACGAGATCAAGACCGATGCGGTCGAGGTCGCGCAGGTCGCCTATGCGGACTTCAAGGACATTCTGAGCGTCGGGCTTCCGCTCGCCATTCAGGCGGTCGCGGCGCAGGTGCCTGGGATCATTGCAGGCACGGAAAAGTTCGGTAATGCCGCGACGAGCGTCGGACAGCAGCTCGAGGCGCAACTCGGCCCTGTCGCATGGAACGACGTGCAGACCGTGACCCAGCTCGCCTATAACAAGCTCATGGGCATTGCCGGCGGCGCGCCCGGTCCGGCACCGAAATAAACCCTATCGCGACGGTCCACCCCTGCCGATCGCGACGTGCCGGGCCGTGCGTAGTGCCCTCGGGTTTTAAATGCGTACGGCCCGGAACCCTTAAGGAGAATGTGAATGACCGGAATCGATCTTTCGCCTCTCGCTGGCGTCGCCAATCTGGCGATTACCACGTTCACAACCGTGGCAACGGCGGCAATCCCCATCGCTGGATTCTATTGCATCCAATGGTTGAGAGCACATGCGGCGCAAACCAGGCAGGCAACGCAGGTCGCTGCGGCTCCGCAGGTCGACAACGCGATCCAGAAGGGCTTTTCCTATTCTCAGCAGCAGGGCATTGACCCCATCGCCGGCGCGGTCGACTACGCGATCAAACAGGTGCCGCAACAGCTCAAGACGCTCGGCTTTGACCCGGCTACCGAAGACGGCAAAGCCGCTGTTACCCGCATGGTGACGGCGCGGCTTGTCCCGGCACCGACGCCGCCGGCAACGCTGGACCTGAATGTCACGACGGCGAAAGACACTTCGACCAAGAGGTAAGCCCATGCGCACACTGATCGACGTTTGCAAACATTTGGCGATGCTGGCCGGATACGGCGAAGGCGATGCGGCGGACATTGCGGATAAGCTGCACAAGGCGGCGGCGCTCGAGCATCAGCAGAGGCACGCGGAATCAGAGGCGCATATTAAGGCGCTTGAAAGCAGCCTGACTGCGCACGTTGAAGTCTCAGAGCCCGTTACTGACGTTTACAAATCGCTCAACGTCAAGCGTCCGCGCAAGGCTAAGAAGAAGCCCGTCTCCAAACCCAAGCCCCGCGCCAAGCGTAAGAAGGCGAGGAAGTGATGGCAACAACCCGCACACAACTTCTCGGATGGATCGAACATTGCGAGCGAGAGCATCCTGGAAAGGGGACGCATATTCCTGTCTGGCTTTGCTCTATGCACGCAGTACATGAGGCCGTCGCCGATGGCGATGTAAAGGAAATTGGAAAGCAACCGTTTCGCAGCACGGAATCGTTCGTTATTTACGGCCTTACGGAACAAGGGCGGTGCAAATTCTATGCGTCGCTTCCGGTCTTAACCGAACAAACCGCAAAGGTCGCGTGACGTGTCATGGCTCTCCTACATATGGGCTGCGATCAAGGCGATATTCAGCGGCTATGTCGGGGCGAAGCAGCAAGTCGGGGTGGATCAAGGCCGTGCCGAAGCCGAGCGTGACATGAGCGTAGCATCTGCAAAGACCGAATCGCGTGTCGCACAAGCCGAAGTAGACGCTCCCCATAGCATTACTGAGGCGGAGAGGAGGGCGGAAGATGGGACGCTGTGAGGAAATTTGCTGCGGGCCGGGCTCGAAACCGGCTGTCCCTTTTGGGGGTGAATTGGGTACTGGGTCTCCGCCAGCAAGGCGGTACATACGTTCCCCAACGGACGGCGACCATTTCCGTGCTTCCTTCAGCACCGCCGCAGCCCTCGCACTATGCGCCCTCACAGCCTGCTCTACAAGCCCGCCAGTGCCTCCGGTTCAAACGGTATGCCTGCCAATGGCGACCTACTCCCAAGCCGCACAGACCGCCCTAGCGAAGGAATGGCGCGCTCTCGACCCCAACAGTCTGACGGCGAGCCGGTTCATTCCTGATTCGATCGCATTGAGGGACAGCAACCGCGCCGCATGTGGGGCCAAACCGTGACCGCTCGAAAATCTCACAAAGCCTATGACGAGCCAGAGGCAGGGGAATGGGTACGCCCTATCCATAAAGGATACAAACTAGCGTGTTGCTCGTGCGGGCTCGTTCACAAGATGGACTTTCGTATCGTTCGTGGAAGGGTGCAATTTCGAGTATTCAGCGCGCCTCGGGAAACGGCGGCGATACGCAGACGGCCCCACAAGTTCATCCCCAGAGATGTTGCTGAGCAACTGGCCAGCCAGATTCTTCTGATGGAAAAGCGGGCGGCGAAATCATGAAATGGCCCATGACTCCGAATATTTTCGTAGCCTCAGACGATTTTTGTACGATCTCGAAGGCGACGACGCTCAGCGCAAGGTGCCGCGAAAGCCGAACGGTGAGCTTCTCTATCCGAGGCGGGAGAGGCTGATTCGCATGTCGCTGGCTTGGCAGAAAAGATATGGGCGGGCGGTGTGACGTGGATAAGACGGCCACAGATTGGACGTTTGCCACGCTATTTCATCACGTCGATGAGCGGCTTAACGCGCTCAATGCCAAGATCGACGAACGCGACCGACTTTATTCCGATCTCCGCTCAGCCGACAAGGACGCCATCGAAACGGCCTTTCAGGCTCAGAAGGAAGCGATTGCCGCCGCTCTTGCTTCCGCAGATCGTGCCGTCGCCAAGTCTGAGAGCGCGAACGACAAGCGGTTCGACGGCGTTAACGAGTTTCGATCCAGTCTCAGCGACGCGGCTTCCAGGATGATGCCGCGCACGGAAACCGAAGCATTGATCCGAGCCCTGACCGAGAAGATTGCGGAGACGAATTCGCGGCTTGACCGTTCCGAGGGGCACGGCGGCGGGGTGCGGGATACGTTCAACTGGCTCACGGCATTACCTTGGGTGGCGATAGCGGGGCTACTGCTTTGGATCGCTAGGGGGCACTGAATGAGCGAAGAAACCATAGACCATGAAGCCCGAGGAGGGATAGCCCGTCTGGAGCAAAAGATCGACGGCGTGCGTTCCTACTTCGATGACAAGCTCAATACATGGACGCAGGGCTACGATGCGCGGCTTACCGGAGGGCTGGCTACCGTCCGGGACAATGACGTGCGCAACTCTGCCGGCATGATCGCCATGGAAGGGCGGCTCAATACGAAGATTTCCGAGACTGAAGGCCGCATGATAATCGCGATCAATGAAGTGAAAGCGGCTGTGTCTAGCGGAAGCACTCGCTTCTGGGATACGTCCACGAAGATTATTCTTTCCTTGGTCGCTGCTATTTTCTCCATTGCCATGCTATACGTGACGCTTGGGAGGCATCCGTGAGCGACAAGGGCATGACCGCAGAAGGGGCATCGGCCATTAGCAACGTCCAGCTTGTCTTGCCGCCTGAGAGCGCCAAGAGTCTATTCAACATGCTCATTGCGTCCATGGTTTTCTCGGCTATGGCGTGCCTTCTGGCAGTTGGATCGATTACCTATTCGATAGCGAGAGTGAACGGACTGAGCGACGAAGTTGGCGCATACAAAACCGACGCAAAGCTGGCGCAATATGACGCGAGCGAGCTTCGCGATACGATCATCCAAGATGGTATCAAAGTGCCGCTTAGCGCGGCGGAACAGGCCGATGCGGCCAAACTCAGGAGAAAGCCATGACCAAGCACACTCACCCCCCCGATGGCGGTAGCGTTATAATCATAACTGGCCAGAAAGCACCGGGCGATCTCGTAAGCGAAAATCTCTCGTGCGCCGAACTCGGAACGATCATCAATTCGATCCCTGCCAATTCCGCGAACGCCGCGCTGATTGCGAAGCTGACCGCTGTGCAAAGTGCAGCAGGCTGCTAAATGCCTCCCGCTCTGAAACGTATCGGAGAGGTAGCGGCCACCGTCATGGCGATTGGTGGCCTGCTATCGGGCTTCGTGTGGATCATGGGAGGCTCTGTCCCTCCGTGGGTGACTACCGCTGCAGGACAATCAATTCTCCAGCGGCTCGACCATGAGGACGCCTTCCAGAACTCGATTGCGCTGGAAGTTCTGGACGAGAAGCTCGACCACGCTTGGGAGCGTCACAGAGCGCACATAGACGATCCGGGAGCGGTGGACGATATCCGAAGGCTCAATCGCGAGATCAAAAAAATCGACCCGACAGAGACGCTCGCGCCGCCTCCTGATTAGTCCGCCGTTCCGTATCTGCCTCAGGATGGACCATAATCACACTTGCCACCGCCATGGCTGCGGGGTAGAGTTGCGTGCTGCGGCGGCGTTGGAAGCCATCACACCGAGGGAAACTGTCGCGGGTGGCAACGGACGAAACGCTGGCCTTGATCCGCAAGTAGCCGAAGCCGCTGTAATGCGGCACCGTGAGGGTTATCGCTTCGAAGGCGCAAGTATCGGCTGTTAGGAAAGTCGCCTACGGCGTCGGATTGCCTCGAAGATGAAAGTCCCGCAGGCGAAGTCGGGTAGCGACAAACGGTGGAGCGGTCTAGAACGCCCTTCCGTCAGCCAGAGGTGGCGGCTGGCCCGCAGCGTCGGGAAGTATCAGGTTGACGTAGCATGAGCGATTCGAATACTAAATCTGGTGACAGGCCGTCACCGCTAGAAATCGAAGTCACCCCCGAGATGATCGCCGCCGGGAGCGATGCCGTTTGGTCCCCGCTTGGCGGCTCTGACTTGCATCCTTCTTTTGACCCGGACGCTCTGGCCAAGCGGGTCTATCTGGCAATGGCTGCAGTTGCGTCCCTTTCCAAAACAAATCGACGACGCGGGCGATAGTCACGGCGTGCTTGTGCAGCGCGGCGGCACGCTCCCGATAAACGCGGAACTCTTTTAGGAGATTTGCCCTTTTTAAGGACTTCGCCAACGGATTGCCAAAAATGTCTTTCGCGACAAACTCTCCGGGGTCGCCAACCAAAAACGCAACTGGCGAGTGTGCCGCTGCATCGCGACGCGGCCCCAATTTGTCGGCGCTATCCACAAGCCAAAGAATATCGGCCCACAAAGCAGTCGCAAATTTGCTCGCGTTTGGGTTTTTTACGCCGCCCTCGTGGATTGAATGTTCCGGGTTGAACATGAAGGACGCCAACTCGCGCAACATATTCCGCTGAAACCTATCGTTCGGAATAGCGTGCCAGATCGCGCGGCCCAAATCATGATTGCTATGGCAAACCAATGACGCGAAAAGAGAGCCAAGCCGCTCTTGAAGCTGATTCCATTCTCGAAGCAGAAACCCGATTTCAAGCGCGTATGGCCGAAACGCCTTGTCCCATTCCTGCTCTGGCAGAATCTCGTCCGTCACGATACAATCCCCCCATGAAGGCCAAAGAATCCGACGATCAATTCACTCCCGCAGAGATCGCGCAACGCCGCGACACGCTGCTTTTCCAGCTTTTGAAAACGCCGCCGAAGCCACGGGCAGCCCCGAAGGCTAAGCGGAAACCGAGTCGGGCCAAGGGCGCGAGTCGCAAGGCGCGAACGGTTGCCTGATATCCACAGATTCGCGCGGTCGAAACAGGGGGGAAAGATGCGCGCATTCGGGATGATCGTCGCGGCAATTCTTGTTTTCAATGGCACGTCTGCAATCGCGCAAACGCCGCTATCTACCCAGCCTGTCGACAACGTGGATCCATGCGCGCCCGATGATGGGATGTGCTGGGCGTCGCATGATGACTCCCGGAATTACGTCAAAGCCAGGAAGGCGTTCGAACATCTTGCGGAACATGGTGACGCTATTGCCGCGCTGTGGCTCGGTGAATCGTACGATGAACCCGCATGGGTCCGCGTCCCCATAGACCATGTGCAGGCATACAAATGGTATGACATTGCCGCTGCATTGAAAGCGCGCGAAATAGCCAAGGATGGTCCTGCGCCAAACGGATCGCTGACGCCACCCGACGATAACAAAACAGAGATAAATTATCGCGATGAATGCATCCAGTATCTGAACAACGTGCAACTCATGCTCGCGCGGCACTGGTCACATGAGTGGCAATCGGAACATCCTGAGGCCATGAAATAACGACCTATGACCTACCCGCTTCCGCAACGGCGTTCAGTGGAGTAGCATGAAAAAAATTGGGCCGAGGTGCTAGCCTCAGCCCGTTGGAATTCGATGCAGCGACGCGTCGTTATCCTCGAAAGAGGATATACGAAATGCTGTCGCACGCAACCGCTCATTTCACAGATATAAAATCCGTCGCATCGGCGGACGTAGCGCAACAAATTTTGAGCGTCTTACCAATCACCCCCGGCATTTCGCTGTTCCTTGATTGCGATGTCAGCGGCGAACTTCTGCCGGGCTTCGGCGTTGATCCTATAACCCTTGCTCGCGCACCATTGCGGGAATGTACGCGGATTGATGTAGATGCGTCTGACGGCCTTACCGCCGCTCTTAAAGTCATTCTCAGCGCGCTCAAATGTGCGGACAAAATCTTTCCAGAGCGGCGGCAGTTCGTTGGCGTCTTCGCAGATAGCGAGGAAGGCGTCGTAATCTTCCTCCCGACACCACGGAAGGCCGAGGGGAATTAGCTTTGGATCAAATGCTGGCATTGTTTTGGAACTCCTAGGCGTTTGGCGATTCCTAGGATAACGGCGAAGCCCACCGGAGTCATTCGGTGGGCTTCTGCCTCTTCTGCCAGCGCAGGAACGCTTTCGCGTGCTGCTTAGGCGTTCGCGGTTTTGTTAGTCTGATGATATTGCAGGCGCTTGCCCTTCGCTCCCGCCAATAAGGCGTCGGCGCGCGCTGCATCCGTCATGTGACGGCCATTATATCGGAAATCGAACTCGGCAAGATAACGTGGCAAATGTTGCTCGCTGATGCTGTGGAACGTGCCGTAAACGCCGCGCTTCAGGATCGCAAAATAGCTTTCAATCGTGTTGGTATGCATGAAGCCGCCAAGGCGCACATATTCGTCCGCCGAATGATTGACCGTGCCGTGACCGGAGAACTCCGCACCGATTGACGGATAAACCGTGCTTTCGTCCGTCATCAGGTACGACTTGCGGCTTGCGTGCTTCACGATGATAGGGCGAAGCGTCTTGGAGTTCACGTTCGCAACATGGAAGGAGCGGACATGTCCGCCGTCACGCTCGACAAGGGCGAACACGGGAGACTTTTTCGGGATCGGGCCAAACGCCTTATTCTTCGCCTTGCCTCCGATATACGTTTCGTCACCTTCAACGACCTTGTTCTTACCGCCTAAAGGGCGCGGCTTCTTCGCAATCGGGCATTCCCGCAAACGATGCGCGAGGAACCAAGCCGCCTCGTAACTGATATCCAGCATCCGATGCAGTTGAAGGGCGCTAATGCCTTTCTTGCTCGCCATCATCAGGTGCGAGGCCATGACCCATTTTGTCAGCGGGATATGGCTGCGCTCCATGACGGTTCCGACCGTGACGCTGAAGGGCTTGCGGCAATCTTTGCAGTTGTAAACGCCCGGGCGGGTGCTCTTCCCGGCAAGCTTTGTGATCCGGCCCCCGAACTGGCCACAACGCGGGCACGTAGCCCCGGCGTCCTTCCACAGGACGCTTTCCAGATGTTCCCGCGCCTTGTCCTCATCATTGAAAATGGGGTTGCGGATATCGAACGATTGCTTGGGGAATTTCTTGGACACGGGCAGAACCTCGATTTGTGAGGCGATTCTAGCCCTAGTTTCGTGTTACGTCAAGCCGATACTTCCCGCAGCGTCTTTCCCGCCCCATGCGCGTTCTCTCAAAGAGGCAGTCCGCCTCACGGAGAACTTCCATGACAAACACCCCCAAGCCTGATCCGAAGCCACAGCCCAATCCGCAGCCTGTCCAGAACCCAAATCCGGGCCAAGGACGGCCAAACCCGAACTACCCGAACAAATAGACCGCTCAGACGGGGGCTCGCCTCGTGCGGGCTCCCTGTCGCTTTGGAGGCCACAATGGTAGGCTTGCTTATAACGCTTCTGGTGATTTGCCTCATCGCCTCTGTGGTGTGGTGGATTCTGACGATGATCCCGATTCCGCCGCCATTCGTGTGGATCGTGCGGGTTATTTTCGCGGTCATATTCCTGATCGTTTTGCTAGATTTGCTGCTCGGCGGTGGATTCGGCAATCTGAGCCTTGGCGGTGGCAATCTCTTCGCGAGGCGCTGTTGAATTGTCACACGGGCGGAGTATTGTGCCCCATGTTCCGAAACCCCTTCCGCAGCATCGGCGAGAAGCTCGATAGGCTGCTCAGACAACAGGAGTGCATTATGACCCTCGCAACCGATCTCGCCACCGCTGTTGCCGCCGTAGACGCGAAGCAACAGGCCCTCCAAGCCTCAGCAGACCAGATTGTGGCCGACATTGCCGCCTTGAAGGCTGCAATCAATTCGGGCGACGAACAGGCCATGCAGGACGCTGTAGCGGACCTCACGGCAACGGCTGGCAAGCTCGACTCCACGAATACCGAGCTCCAGGCTGCGCTGCCCACGCCTCCCGCAGGCCCCTAACCGCCCGCTACCCCCAACGGTGTGCGTAACTTGGCCTCGCGGGCGACTGCAGGGCCACATTTTTATGCGCGGCAAACACGACATTGGAGCGCGGCCATTGGGTCGCGGCGCGTCTCTCGCGGAACGCGGCCCTTCTCAAATTCGGCCCGCAACAGCCGAAGCGATGCAGGCCATGTGTCCCGTTGAGGCGAGCGAAACGTGAAGCCAGTCAATTCCTCATAAGCCTCGCCTTCGAGGTATGCGGGCAGATTGTCCCTCCAAAGCTCAAACCACTGAATGAGTCGCTGGAAAAAACACAACATGCAATCCGTCCGGGCCGGAATTATGATCCCGCGTTGAGCGTTGAAAGACAGAACTTCGGCCAGCCCCATTCCAGCTTCCCGGAGCGGGAAAAGCATCTCGACGTTTGGCACATTCTGATAGTCTCCGCCCTCGCGCGCCGGTTCATCCGCGCGCAAGCCAACATAGAACTTTGCTGGCGAATGCTGCATCAGATAGGCGGCAAACGGCTCAATCTTCAGGACGCGCGTGCACCAACGCTGTCGCCAATTGGGAAGCGCCTTCCATTGGCGAATGAGCCCGTCCAGTCCGCCAGGGTACATCAGAGGCAGAATAGGGCCGATACGGTCCCGCAAGACCTTCATGTGAGAGAACCACTCCGGCGGCTCATTGCCGGTCGGCGTGCAGACCCATTGAAAATCAATTTCAGGGTGCGTTTCTTTGAGCAACACAGCCATCGCAACGCTGTCCTTGCCGCCTGAGATCGCGCCAATATGGTTCATCTCTCTCCGTCCTTTGCCCGCTGACGACCTTCGTCAACGCGCTCCCAATATCGCTGTTCTTCGTCATACTGGCGCTGACGCTCTGTCTCGTTCGCAAGCTGTACCGCCTTCAGATACCAGCGATGTCCGCACATGCCGCACGTCGCCCTGCCGGTGAGAATGTCGGTCTCGTATTCATCGTGGTCGCAGTCCTCGGCGTCGTCAAAATCGTTGCTCATCTCACGCCGCCCGGCGCGGAGAGGGGCGCATATCGTCTAGGCCACCAATCGCAGGATGTGAACCCGCGCCTGACCGCCCCGAACAGCTTGTCGCATGCTGGCCCGTTACGGCAATCCGCGCACGTCTTGCCGGGCGGCAATTTCATTTCGGCGGCGTAGTCTGGCTCGCCCATCACACACCCTCCCCGCGCTCTGGCTTGTCCATGGTTATCCGGTTAGCGGACAGGGGGGATAGTCGTTGACGCTAGCAGTTCGGCGCGAATCTCCATCCAGAGCTTGCCGAGCATGTTCTGGCCTTCACGATACGGACCCCAACCCCAGAAGTTGTCGCGCCACGAATTTTCGATCAGTGTCCGCTCGCCCGTCGCCAATAGCTTGCGCCTAACATATTCGTGTTGAATGGTTTTGGCACGAAGGATGTCGCGCATGACGCCAATCTTCACCGTATCCCAATCACGGCGCTGGAAGCTCTTGTTTTCCTGTGCAAGCTTGAACGCCTCATGGGCGGAAGCGGCGAAGCGGATATTGTCGGCAATGAGCCACGCTTGCGCCCCGATGGCTGGGCTTTGTCCTTCCTGTCCGGTAGCGAACCTTTCCCAATGATATGCCGCCTCTGATGTATCGAAATCCCTTCCGCGCCACTGAATGCGGAAAGCTGAGAAATTCGATAGGACATAGAAATCCTGTTCGTAGAAAAACACCTGCGTCTCATTGTCGAGTCCGTGAATTTCCATCACCTACTCTCCTTCTGTGTCATCGTATCGGTATCAGCGCGCTCTGGCTTGGGCTCGACCGTGGAGCGTGGCGTGGCGGTATATCATGGCAAGCCGCTCCGCAATTTTGCGAAATCCATTGTCGCAAAAAGCATCGCTTCGTCGAGTTGCTTGATAACGGATAACATCATGGCAACGTCGTCATATAGTAGTTTTGGCCCGGACCAACGCCCCGTTGCTTTCCATTGCTGAACAGAGATTTCTAGCTGTTGAAGTCGTTCGCGCTGGCGATCTCTCGCGTCATCCATTGTTGCGATGTTTGCTCCCATCACCCCTCTCCCGTTGCGGAATGCTCGACGCGCTCTGGCTTGGGCTCGACTGTACGGGCTCGGATGGCGGCGGCGATACCATCAGCAATGGCGTACCCTCGCAGGAAAATTGGGCCTTCGCGCTTTGGAAAGTCAGGCTTTTCCATTTCGGCATTCTCGGCTGCTGCCCACTCGTCCGCAATCTTCGCTGCTTCCTCGAATGCCTCCGCTCTGATACGCGCACTCTCTCCCCCTGCCCCGTCTGCGCCGTGTGGCCGTACCTTTTCGAGCCAGAATTGAACGTGGCCGAACGCTTTTTTGTCGTATCCCTGCGCACACTCCGCAGGATGATCGTGAGCGTAGCCCCATGCCAGATGAAATTCCGATATGCCTGCCCCGTCTGCGGTGGGCTGGAGGCGGGAGAGGGCGGCGAATTCGCAAAGCAAATCGACAACCGCGACCGACGATATTGAGGCCGCGTCTCTGTAGCCTTTCGAAACAAGGAATTGTGCGGCCTTGGATACCTGTTCAGTCAGCGCAACGTCGCCGGGCGGACGGTCGGTCATGGGTTCACCTTTAGTAACTGGAAACGCGGGCATACGTGGTCTGAGCGCACAGGCATATAGCCGTAAAAGTCGCTCTCCAGATCGCACGTCATTTGACGCTTGTTCATTGTGTATCCTTTGTGGGCGCAGTAACCGCAACAGGCACCATCGGAACGTAACTGCGCAACCATGGCGTCTCGGAGAGTTTTTGTAATTTTCGCTCGCAAGCGAAGACGCGCCTTTCTAGCGGGGCTCAGTTTACTCATTCTCCATCTCGCTTGGTGACAGCGGCGGCGCGGATCGCGTCTCTAGTCTTTTCGACGCCAAGCCAAAAAGCGTGCGTGGATTCTTCGGAGCCGCTTTCTTCATCGGGATATTTCGGCATGGCCCTATCAACCGCCCGCTCAAGCCTCTCCACCTTATCAAGGAGCGATTCTACTGTCGCGTCGCCGTTGAACATCTTGCGGATTGTAGTGGTGTCTGGGGGCGTGGTCATAGTCCTAAATCCTTGGCATCTTCATTCGCGACGAAGCCGTTGCAGCGGTCGCAGATGCGGCCTTCATCGCCCATGGTATCCGTATATGGTCGCCAATCATGGACGCAGGCGTCGAAATGTGCGCGCCACTCCTTCACGCAAGCCTCGCAGAACCAGCAATCCTCCATCATCGTCATTGTTTCTATGGGAAACGCTTTCTCGCAATGCTCACATTGCTGCATGTCTGCCAGCGTCACGGGTTTGGTCGGGTGGGTCATTGGGCGGCCTCATAGAATTTTGACTTCGGGGTCTTGCCGTCCTGGTCGCTTTCCCAAGCGGCAAACATGCGTTCAACATCGGCACTCGGCAGAAATTCGACAAGCGCGTCGCATTCGGTGCACATGCCGTCCCACATCAAATCGTAGGCGCGCTGGAGCATAGCGTCCCTCAGTTCGTCCGTAGACCGGCTACTCGGAAGCATATTGAACTTGGTACGCTGCCGGCCGATCCGCCGCTCTTCGTCATCAAGGAACCGGCCCTCCGCTTTCGTTGATGCTTTCCATTTTGCGTTCTCGCGCAGATCCGCAATCAGCTTTGGATTGCCGCCTTCCTGCTCAAGCCGCGCGGCAGCGACCATGAGCATGTGAATGCGAGAGCGCGGCGTCATCGTTTCCTCATCTTCCTACTGCCGAAATGCTTGAAGCCTTCCGGCGCCTTGGCGAACTTGCGCGTCGGGATCTTGCGCTTCGGCCCCTGCTTCGTGACGCCGGTAATGCGATCGATCTTCGCGAGGGCTTGGACGTCGCGCTTCGATTTCGGCTTGTGCGCCGCCTTCAGAACCGGCCGGAAGTTCCTATACTCGTGCTTGCCTCCGAGCGCGTCGGCATGGATGTGATCGATCTCCACCGGATCACCTGGGCGCATAGGTTCGCCGGAGATCGCACACTTCAGCGGCTCACCAAACTGCATCTCGACGCGATACAGGAGCGTGTCGATTATCTCGCGCTTGGTGAAGGGCTTGCGGCTCATGGCTTCACCTTGTGCTTTTCGTTCCACGCCTTGCTGCCGGCAAAGAATTCGGAATCGCGCCACGGGCATTCGAATTCGCACCATTCCGAACCGGCCATCATGCATTGACCGTCCGCCATGAGCATGCACTCGTCATCGCCGAATTCATCTTCTGGCTCTTCGTCGTCGTCCAGATAGTTTTCGTCGTCGGATGGATTGCCCATCACCCGTCTCCCACCAAATAGCTCAGCGTCGTGCCGAGCGCGTCCGCAAGCAGTCTTAACATCCACATCTGCGGCACCATCGTCTTTTCGTAGCGGCTGATTTGCGACCCCACGGCGCCGACTCTGCGCCCGAGCTCGCCCTGGCTCATGCCGGCCATTGTGCGGAGATGATAGAGCCGCGGGCCGATCTTGCGGTCTTCGGCTCGTGCAGCGGCGCGTTTCGCGGCTTGGGCTTTGCTGATCGTGGACATGCTATTTCTTCTCTGCCAAGAATCTGCTGGCTTCCAAGATCGGTAGGTTTGCCTCGGTCGGGACGTAGATCGTCTCGTCGCCGTCGCGCTCTTCCATCATCTTGATCCACTGCCAGCGCAGATAGAGGTCATGCTGTTTCAGACCTTCGCCGATCTCTTTGATCTGGGCGGCGACGGCCTGCGCTTCGATGATCGCTGCCTGCTTATTCAATTCGGCGGCGTTCAAACGCCCTTGTGCTTCGGCAACTTGGATCGTTTGCTCATTACGGGCCTGCGCGAGGTCAGCGAGCCCCCGTTGATGCGCTGCCCATACGCGCCAGAGCGGGTAAAGCCACAGGATCCAAATCAGAATGATCGCGAAAGCCGCAAGAACGACCAACAAAATGTTCTCCACGTCCATCTCCTATTTCCCCGCCTTCGCCTTGGCGCGTTGAGCCGCGACGATTTCCTTTTGCTGTTTCATGACGGTCTATTCTCCTCCAGTTGTTTCCGCGCGACGCCGATCAGGTCAGACACCCAATCGAGTGTCGCCTGTTTCGAAGCCTGAAAGTCCTGTTTTCCCATTGCGCGCATCGACTGGCTCTTCGCCGTGTAGCGCGTCACCGTAGCCTCTCGAACCGTCACGACCCCGAATTCGTCTGTCGGCCGGATGAATGCCGCAACGCGCTTCGCCTCGGCCTTGGATGCGCAGACAAGGGTTTGCGTGTCGCAGTAGCCGGTCTGGATCAGTGCGCGCTTGCGGAGATGTTCCGGCGAGGGATACATCCCGGCGATCGTCTCAGGCAAATTCATCCAAGAATCTTTGAGCATCGCGAAATAATGCCTTCTCGACGCTTCCGAGGCCGGATGAACGACGCTGACGAGATACCTCTCGCCAATGACAAGTTCAGCGTCGCAATCCCGTTGCCAGCGCTGCGACGCGGGGCGAAGTAGATCGCCCTCCCACACGAACAGGATTTGCTTGTCGTCGCTCACTGCCTACGCCTTCGCGCCTTTCAGCCGATCGCGGTTTGTCTTATAGGTCGCGTTCCACTTCGGCCGGAGATCGTCTTCGCGGTTCTTCTGTGCCAGTTCGCGGCACACCTGATCGTCGATATGATCGAGGTCCGACATGGCGTCGCAGGAATCGGCGAGATCGGATTGCTTGCCAAGCCAGTCCGCCGTCTCGTCGGGCTCGCGTTGCTGCTCGGGCGCGGGCTTCTGATCCGCCGCTTGTTCTGGCGCATTGATGGGTTCGGGCTTCACTTCCGCCTTTGGCTTCGTCTCAGGCTCGATGGGGGCCTTGGCAGACGTTTCCTGCGGCACTTCGATCGCCGGCTTGCCGAGATAGTCCTCGCGCCGTGGGCGCTCTGTGGGCCGCGTTGCTGGCGCTCCCCCGTGGTCTACAACGCGGCCGGCCATTTCCTCGGCGGCGTATTCGCCCCCAAGCTCTTCCGGGTAGGCGCGACGCAGGGCCGCCGCTTCGGCACATTTCTCGAGCTGCCCGCGCGGCCTGCCTTCCCACATCGAATTTGGCAGTTCAGAAAAGTGGCTCTTCGTCGCGTAGGTTTCCTCCCAATAAACGCGCGGCCCAGGGAACGGCACGCGGTTCCCCTGTAGCATCCGGTAAAGCGTAATCTGCGCCCATTCCGGGAACGTGACGGTGGCCTGCTCTTCCTTGTGATCCCTGTTCTCGCCGAAGAAGGTTTTCTCGATGTCGTCGCCGAACACACATGGATCGCAACCAGCATAGGAGCCGGTTCGCATCGCCGTGGTGCGCAGTTCCGATATGCTCGGCCAAACGGTTTCAACGGTTTTCCGCAGCGCCGAATTGTAGACGGGCACGATGTGCACCGGCCTCTTGAACGGATCGAGTTGGCGGGCGCGGCAATACGAAAGCGCCATGATGACGGATTCGAGGCTTTGAGCGCCGGGCCAAATGGATTCGACCAGTACGCGCCAGCCAGCACGATCGACGCCGAAGCGTTCCTCGATCAGCGGGTGGTATGGAAGCCTCTCGGCCGCCAGGCGGACGACTTCCTGCCCCTTGGTGGGCTGCTCCGGCGGCAATGTCTGCGCCTGCGTCTTGTCCTTCGTGGTGGTGGATTTCGCCATTGTCATGTTCCTACTTGTCGACGTCGTCGAAGATTGATCGGTTGCCGTTTTCGTCCAACATGGTGCCGTCCAGAGCGAACATCGGCCGTTCGTTCGGATGAAGCTTTACCTCCCAGTCTCCGCAGAATTCTTCGGCCTGCGTTGGCGGGAAGGCGGATCGCGTTTCGAACACGCGGCCGGTCTCGTGGTCCCAGGATGTGTCTATGACGGCTGGCGACCGATGGTGGCATTCGCCGTTCGCCCACCACCGGCACGTCCCGCACGTCAGCCCCTGGATCGCGCTCATGCGCCCCTCGTGCTGGCTTCTTCGAAAATGACGGCGCCGCGGATTTCACGTCCGCCCGATTTCACGAAAGCCCTGACTGCCTGCTCGAGCCCAGCCAGCGGGATGTGCTGACGAAGCTTCTCAAGGTCCAGCGTGGCGCGGTCCAAATCACGGAACGTCCACTCCGTCTTGAGGCTCGAAACGCCTCCATGACCTCCGCGCGCGCGGGAAAGGTCCGCAAGATTGGCCGATGCCGACTTGTCCGCGGCCGCGCGGGCCTCGGCTGCGACCCGTTCCGCCGCCGCCGCTTCGTCGGCCCGCGCCTTCGCTAGCGCGGCCGCTCGGTCAGCCTTCTCGCGCTCTTCGACGTTCCGCTTGCGCGCCGCCGCACGCGCCGCCTCGTCGGCCGCCTGCTGTGCCCTGAGGGCTTCAGCACGCCGCTTGTCTTCCTCGGCTCTGGCCTTCGCTGCCTCGGCTTCGCGAATGTGCCGCTCTTCCTCGGCAATCTTCAGCTTGTACCGGGTCTGGGCCGACTGGACGCGCTCCTTCACGCCGGGGGGGGCGTTCTTCGTCGGGGCCGTTAGCTTGTCCATCGGCCCGCGAAAGAAGGCGTGCACGCGGCTCGCCTCGGTATCGTAGGGCTCCTTCTCGCCCTCGCGGGCAGCATCGAGCGCCTTCACGCAAGCCTGTATCTGCTTGACGAATTCGGTCGCCTTGCTGTCCGCTTCCGGGCTGTCGATCTCCGGCATACGCGATTCCGCGGCGATCAGATCCTCGGCGCGCTTCGTCAGTTCTAGGTGCGTCAGGGTCAGATGGTCGTCTAGCTCGGCTCCCTTGCGGAGACCGGCGAGAATGTTGTGGCCGAGGCCGGTATCGGCTGCGGTGGCGTCGTTCATGAATTCCTCCTAGAACGGGGTTGGTAGCTTGTTGAAGTCGATAGGGCGCTCCGGTTGAGACACAGGATCGTTCGGATCGTTCTGCTCGCACCACCGCTGGTTATCCATCATGTAGTCGTATTCCTCGCGCGGGATCGGGTGCGAAGCGAGATAGGTCCACTGATCGGCTGGATCGCGCGCTTTGCCGCCGACTTCGCATTTGAGAACTTCGTCCGATGCCAGCGAGCCGTCTTCATCGGTCTCCGCTTCAAGCCAGATGCGCGCCGCGACCCACGGCCCATTGCGGACAAGGCGGCGGCGGTAGAATCCTGGCTGCGGCTCGTCTGTAATCCGCACCCCTGCCGCATCGCACCCCCGCATGGAGCCGTTGCGCTCATGGTATTCGAGCGCGCGCGTCCACCATGCGAGGGATTGCGACTCGGGGGTTGGGCTACGCACTCGGGGCTGGTTCCTTCATCAGATTACGGAACGCGGCCACGAGCGCGGCAATGTCCTCGTCCGACTTGCCGTAGAAAAACAGCACCACGTCCGATCCGTCCTTGTCCTCGATGCGGACAGAATGCGCCTGCGTGCTAATGTGGCTGTAGTGACTGACCTTGGCGGGCCAGTGTATTGAAGCGTTCATGCTCATTTCGCCACCACATAGAACACGATCACGATCACAAATATTGCCAGCGCTGCCATGACGGCCGCTGCGTCTTCCAGTGCGGAAGGCTTGGGCGGGAGAGGTTCGTAGGTCATGTCAGGAACCCTTTGCCTTGGAGATGGCGGCATGCATCTCTTCGGTCAGCGCGGCGATTGCTTCGGTAGAATTCCCGCCCAATCTGGCGCACGCTTCGAGCTTGCGGACCGCGATATCCAGCGCCCAAAGCAATTCCGGCGCGGCTGAGCACAGGCGGGCATTCTCTCGCGCATCCGGCCCGTGAAACGTCGCAATGATGAATCCGCCGTTGTCGTTTGCGGAATGATTGAGCCGTTTGGCGCGCACCGTCGGCTCGTGGCTGACGTTGTGGGCGTCGACCCACGGTCCGGGTGTCACGCTCATGCCAGCACCAGCCGCACCTTGGCCCGCTTGGCTTCAAACCATTCGCCGAGCACCCTCAGATGGTGCGCACGCTTGCCTTCACGGGCGTCGTCATCCACAGCCATGTCGCAGAGCAGCGAGCCGATTTCCTGCGCCGGGACGCCGACCGATTCGCCGTCGCCCCGCTCGATCGTCGCCTGGCTGAAGTCGCGACCTATGCGGCAGGAAAGCGCGTAGATATGGGCATTTTCTGGCATTGCGTGTCCCTTCGAGAAAGGCGCTTCGAACTCGCCCTTGCTGGAATAGCATAGGGGGCCCTTGCTCGCCATGCAAGGGGGTATTGCACAAAGCAATAGATTGCCTCAATGTGATTCGACCCAAAGAAGCCCCGATGGATTGTGGGTTTCCTGCCAATGATAACGATGGAGGCGGAAATGAGCGGGATGCAAGAGGCGAGGAAAAGCCCTTGAAAGCCGCGATACACTCTCAGAAGTGCTCGATATCCTAGAGCGGGGCGCGGCGATTGGATGCCGCGCCCGCGCATTTCGTGAAAGATCGTAAATGACACCCAAGCAGCTCCTATCCCAGATTAACGCTCACCTGAAAAAGACGAAGGAGAGCCCTTCGGCATTCGGCAAGCGCGTTCTGAACGATCCAGCGTTCGTGCTGAAGCTAAAGCGGAAACCCGCTCGGAAGCCATTCCCGCACACCGTCGACAAGGTGCTTGCGGCGATAACCCCAACCCAATGAAGGATTGAACCACATGGCAGCAAAACGAGGAACGCGCGCTAAGACGCCCGCGAAGGGCAAAGCAAAGCGCGGAGGCAAAAAATCACGCGCGGAATCCATGACCGGCAAGAAAGCCGCCGAAGTCGAGGGCCGCACGGGCGAACTGGAACTCAAGGAAGTTGAGATCGACGACGGCGACTTTGACATGCATTTCCGGGCACTGAAGGGCGCAACGGATCGCATGAAAACTGCGAAAAACTTGTTCGATGGCTGCTGCAAAGCCGCGAAGAAGGTCAGCCCGGAACTGCTCGACGCCGTGAAGCGCGCGATCAAGTTCGAAGGCATGGACACCGAGGACATCAAGCGGCAGTTGCAGATCGACGGCTATGTGCTGCGGAAGACCGGGGCCCCGATCCAAATTACGTTGCATGACACGCTTCTCGGGGACGTTGATGACGCCGCCGAGGCGCGCGGGCGCAAGGATGCGGAAGGCGGGAAGTTTGCCAGTAATCCATACCCGGCCGGCTCCTCGCTGCACGAGCGCTATAAGATCGGCTGGGGCAAAGTGTCGGCCGAGCGGATCGCCGGCGCCGACGAGCATCCCAACAATGGTGCCATCGAACTCCGCGAAGAAGCCGAGGCTGCGGAGTGATCCTGGCCTTGGACCTGTCGACCGTCAAAACCGGGTTTTCCTTCGGCGGCCAGAATGACGGCGCGCCGAAGGGGGGCGTGTGGCGCATGCCAGGCGCTGGGGCCGACGTGTTCGATCGCACGCTTGGTGGCATTTACGAGTCCGTCCTGATGATGGCGCGCGCGATCAAGGCCGAGCGCGTCTGCATCGAAGCCCCGCTCCTGCTCAATGACAGCGAGCACGGGGCGGCGATCACCATGGCGCTGGTCCAGCTTACCGGGGCGGCGCGCGCGGGGGCGCACAATGCCGGGTGCCTCGTGAAATGCGTTGCCGTCTCGACGGTTCGAAAGCATTTTATCGGGATAGGCAACCTTCCGAGCAAGAAGGCAAAGCAGGCCGTCATGGACCGGTGCACGCTGTTCGGATGGCCCTACGAGGACGACAACCAAGCCGACAGCAACGCGGTCTGGAGTTGGGGTATGTCGACCTACTATCCAAAGTGGAGTCCGCGCTCGACGCCTCTCTTCGCCAAGCGATAGGAGATCAAATGCCAGCCTCCCGAAACGACCAATGGTCCGAAGAGGACAAGGAAACGCTCCGGAAGAAAAGTGCGCCGTTAACTATCTGTTTGACATTTCTTCGCCGCCGCCCGATAAAGTTCGGGCTGATCCGACGTTTCCGCGTCGCCCAGCCCTGACCTTGACGGAGAGTAAGTCCGTGTCGGCTGACACCAACATAGCCACCCAATTTTTGACGTACAAGACGCGTCTGTTGCCCTCGCGCGGCCAGCACGACAAGATGCGCGCGGCCTTGGATCACACTCGCGATTTGTACAACGCAGCTCTCGCCGAGAGGATTGACTGCTATCGCAAGACTGGCAAAGGCCGAAGCTGGCCAGACCAATGTAAGGGCCTGACCGAATTACGCGCTGAGTCGGCTTGGACAATTTATCCTGTTTCTCTGCAACGATGGCCGCTGAAACAACTCGATTTGGCTTTTGCGGCATTCTTCCGGCGAGTCAAATCTCGTAACGGTCGGCCCGGCTTTCCGCGTTTTCGTGGCCGCGAATGGTTCAAGACATTCGGCTTCTCGGATCGTTTGGGCTGGGCAGTGAAAGGCTCTCGCCTTCGTATGAAGGGCATCGGGTCCGTTCGGTTGCATTTGCACCGCCCGCTGCCATCAAAACCAGTCGCCTGCAAGGTGAAGCGCGAAGGCCAAAACTGGTACGCGCTGTTGACTGTCGAAATTCCGTGCGTTGCTGAACATCGCGGCCCCGCAGTCGGGATCGACGTTGGTATCACTACGTTGGCAGCGCTTTCGACCGGTGAATTGATTGCCAATTCTAGGCCGTCCCGCCTGGCGCAGGCAGAAATTCGGCGTCGTCAACGCGCGCTCGCGAGGTGCAAGCGTGGGTCCAATCGGAGACGCAAGATTAAGGCGAGGCTGGCGGATCAGCATGCGAAAATCGCTCGCTCTCGCGAGACCTATTTGCATCAGATTACGGCCTCTATTGCCGCGCGGTTCAGTTTGATTGCGGTAGAGAAACTGAATCTCAAGGGCCTCGCTGGCGGAATGCTGGCGAAGGAAGTTCACGATGTTGCATGGGGGCGCTTCAATCAATTTCTCCGCTACAAGGCCGCAAGAGCCGGTGGCAGTGTGATCGAAGTTGATCCAAATTACACTTCGCAGATATGTCCAGAATGCGGCGTCATCAAGCGGAAGGAACTCTCTGAGCGGGCGCACTCGTGCCCGTGCGGTTGTGTGCTTGACCGCGATGTTGCTGCCGCAAAGGTCATTCTGCAGCGGGCCGGGAATGGTCCGTGGACACATAACGTGCCGGATGCGGCGCGTGTGTCCAGAAAGGTGCGGAGGGCTGCCTGATGTCAGTCAACCGTATAATTCCCCTCCGGAACTACTGGCCATTTCTCCGGCATTGACCATGAGCGCCTCCCGGAAAGGTCTGAAGCGTCTCGGGCTTCGCCGGTATATCGTGGAAGGCCCGCGTCCGATGGTCATAGAGCGGGACCGCCCCTGGCGCTGGTTTGTTAGGCCGGCGTCCTATCCCAACGCGCCCGGCGGGTTCTTCTCGCAGACATTCCGGCGCCTTCGGTGCGCGCGGGCCTATGCGGAAGCGCAGGCGGGGATCGAACCATACCCCTATCTTGATATTCCTGTCTGTCTTCGCCGCTGGAAGCCGGGAGCGCGGACTTGACGAATCTCGCGGGACAGTCATTAACTATTCGCGTCGGGGCGACGGTCTCGGCAAATGCGGCTGTCAGCCAGTCTCAGAGCGTGAATGCTGCAAAGCACTCCCTTCGAGGCTGAGACTGGCGGCAGTTCCTTGAAGGGGAAACGACATGCCTCAATCACTCAAAGACGCACTTGAACGCCTAGCGGTTGCGGGCCGGTATCGTCCGCCTGGCGACATTCTGGCTGGCCCGCGCCGTCCAGAGCCGTTCCGCTGGTGGGTCGATAGGGCGAACTGATGGGCAAACAATCCTCGGTCAATTTCAGTGACAAGGCGAAGCGCGCGCGCGGCATTGAGCCGAGCGATGCGCTGAAGGAAAACGAGCGGCTGCATCTCGAGCTGATGGCGGCACAGCGGGCCGTGACGGCCAAGGAGGCCCTGATGCGGGGCCGGCTCGAACGCATCCGTTCCGACGTCCGCGCGGCCGTTGAGGCTATGGACGCCGGACGTCGCGGCGAAGGCATGCAGATCCTCCGCGCGCTTGTGCGGCCCAAGGACGGCAAGCTTTCCAGCGGTGAGCCCGCAGAGCCGGACGCGGCATGAGCGAAGATCAACCAAAATTCGAATATCGGTACATCCAGACTCGTCCGTGCGAGTGGTCCGTTTTTTTGATTTTCGACGACGAGTCGAACGTCTGGCGCCGCGTCGCCGTCTTTGTGAGTGAGGCGCGCGCGAAAAGCTACGCCGAAATCGAGCAGATGCGCGACGAGTGGGAAGGTGACAAGGGCGGCGAGGAAGGCGAACTGCTGTGCCAGATAACGGCGCGCGAACTCCCGGCCTCCCGCGTCACGCCTGATCGCATGATCCGCCGCGAGAGCATCGCGCACACCAGGATCGAACGTACCGAGGAAATCAGCCGAGCCGCTGTTGCGCTATTAACGCGCGAGGATCTCGCTGAGCTTCCCGCCGCGGTCATTGCGGAATTGAGCCCTGCCGCGCAGGCAGTTGCACTTTCACCCCCGGAACCTGCAATTGAGGCCACGCCTGTTGCTGTTAAAGGCAACACTCCAGAGCCGCCCGACGACGGCGCCGAGGAATATCCGCCCCTGCCAGAAGCGATCGACTGCGCGACGCTTGAGCCGCTGACGGCGCTTCAGTTCAAGGTGCTTTCCGCCGTCCTCATGACGCGCGGCGCGGAAACATCCGGCGTCGCCTTGGACAAGGCGTCGGGCGTCATTGGCGCGTCGACACACACTCTTTCGCTCGCGAAAAAAGGCTACATCAGAATCCGCAAGCTTGGAAAGCATCGCTACGCCTATGACGGCCTGACGTTCGGGGCCCCGCGCGTAGGCGTGTACGATTCGAAAGCTGGGAAATGCGTCGGAAAATATGACGCGCCAGCCTCATTGCCTTCCAAAGCCGTTGAGCACCGACCTGCAGAGGTTGCAGCGGCTACCAAACCAGCGCAGAAATCAGAACCGGCGCGGGTCGCACCTATAAGTATCAGCCCCTCACCTGCAAGTAAGCCGTCTCACGCCCGCCCGACGCCTCCCAACGGCACACGCTTCCCCATCGCTGGCGACCCCGAGCATGGCCGCAGCGCGCTCGACGCCGACGATGGCCGCATCCATGTCATCTCCTACCTGACGCGCAAGGGTCACACGGTGTCGCTGGCTGAAGGTGGCTGGCGGGTGGATGGGCGGATCAAGCGCGTCGACGAAGCACTGGAGTTGATCAACAGCTACCGCGCCAAGGCGGAACTTCCGCCCGCGCTCGCGAGCATGCTGGCATGAACAAGCCGGAGAAAGACTTCAGACGATCGCTGCCCTGTTCGATCGAGCTTGAACAGGCCGCCATCGGGGCCTGTTTGGTCGACAACCGGCTGATCGAAGTCCTCGCCGCCGACCTTGAGCCCGAAGCTTTGTTCGACCCGCTTCACCAGCGCATCTATGGGCTCATCCTCGCGCTCTCGGCCGAAGGCAAAGTCGACCCGCTGATCCTCAATTCCGTGATGGCGCACGATGACGGCCTCAAGATCGTCGGAGGCATCGGCTACCTCGCGAATCTCGCCCAGGCGGCACCGGCTCGCCCGAACGTCACGGAATACGCGCGCGCGCTCAAGGAACTCGCCCAACGCCGCCGGCTGATCGAGATAGGCGAATCGCTTCTTGACGACGCCTATGCGGCGACGGGCGATCGGTCCTCGGATGAACTCGTGACCCGCCACGCCGACGCGCTGCTCCGAATCGGGGAGGGGCGAAAGACCGGGACGAAGCACCTTGCCGACGTTGTCACGGCCAGCCTCACGCAAGCCGAGAAGCATCTGGCGGGCGAGAAGATTGCGGCCGTCGAGACAGGTATCGGCCCGTTTGATCGCGCCATAGGCGGCCTACAGCCGGGCGACCGGGTAGCGATCGCGGCTCGCACCGGAATGGGCAAGAGTTTGACCGCCTCGGCAATCGCCAACGGACTGGCGCGGAATGGTGCACCGGTCTTCATCGCAAGCGGTGACATGCGGGCGAAGCAATGGGGCGATCGCGCGGCGTGCGACGTTGAGTCGTTCCTGCATCCAGGAGAGCCCTACATTTCGTATTCGAAGTTCCGGGCCGGCCTGCTCTCTAACAAGGAAATCTATCGCCTGGCGCTCGCGCAACACGAGATGCAGGCATGGGCGATCGACATAGACGACAATCCGACGATCAACGTGGCGACGTTCCGCGGCCGGGTGCGCGAGATGGCGCGGCGGTATCCGGGCCAGCAAGGCGTTGCGATCCTGGACTTCATCCAGAAGGTCAAGCCCGAGAAGGGCGGAAAGCGCGACCAGCGGCGCGACGAAGACCTGACGGAGATATCCTACGACCTCGGCGATATCTGTGGAGAACTCGGCTGGTCGCTGATTGCCTTGGTGCAGCTCAAGAACAAGGCGACCGACGCCAAGGGACAGCTTTCCGAGGCGCCGCCCAGCGTTGCCGATATCCGCGAATCGGGCGGGATCGAGATGGCCTTCGACATCATCGTCAGCCCGTTCCGCAAGGCGTTTTTCATCGAGCGCCGTGAGCCTGAAGGCAAGCACAACGCCGGCGGCCCGCCGCCTGAATGGATCTCGTGGAACGCCGAAATGGCGGAGCATCGGAACAAGCTTCGCCTGCTCGGGTGGAAGAATCGGGACGGCAACGCGGCGGTGCTCAATCTCGATCTGTGGTGCAACCCCGCGACCGCGACGGTCTGCGAATACGCGCCGGAACGCAGCACGCAACAGACAGCCGACCTTCTGGCGTTCGGAGCGCCGGGGTGAGCGCCTACTACAATGAAATCGACCCCTATGCAGCACAATGGCTGCGCAACCTTATTGCTGCGGGACACATTGCCGATGGTGAAGTTGACGAACGATCAATCATCGACGTTCCCGCCGCCGATCTCCGCGACTTCACGCAATGCCATTTCTTCGCTGGAATCGGCGGGTGGTCTGTCGCACTCAGGCTCGCAGGATGGCCCGATGATCGACCTGTTTGGACAGGAAGTTGCCCCTGCCAGCCCTTTAGCGCCGCCGGAGCGGGCAAGGCGGCCGATGACAGCCGTCACCTGTGGCCTGCGTGGTTTTCTCTCATCTCCGTCGCACGCCCTGCAATCGTCTTTGGAGAGCAGGTTGAAGCGGCAATTGGATGGGGTTGGCTCGACGCTGTTTTCGCTGACATGGAAGGCGCGGGCTACGCCTGCGGGGCGTCCGTACTTCCAGCTTGTGGCATCGGCGCGCCGCACATCAGACAGCGAACTTGGTTCGTGGCCGACGCCAATGGCGGGGACGCCGGCGCAGCGGGGCTACAACGAAGCGGGGAACACGGACAGCGGGCGCAAGACGGTCGCGCTGGTGAGTTCCTGGCCGACTCCGCGCGCGGAAGACAGCGAGAGTTCGGGAATGCGTCACGGCCGCGGAGTGGCGGACACTCTGACGGCGGTATCGAGCCTAGCGGCTTGGACAACCCCGCAAGCGCACGACACGCACAAGCGCGGCGCGGGGAATCGCCTCAATCCGAAGGGCGGCGGGGGATGTTTGGCGTCGGAAGCGATCCTCGCGAGTTGGGCGACACCAACGGCGGACGACGCGGACAATGTGACGAGGGCGAGCGGCCAATATCAATCGCTAACGCGACAGGCGATGACGCTTGGTCAAATCTCGAATGGCTCGCCTGCACAGACGGAAGATCGCGGCCAGTTGAGCCCGGGACATTCCCGCTGGCTCATGGGATACAGCGTCGAACATCTAAGCTGCGCGCCTACGGCAATGCCATCGTCCCGCAAGTCGCGGCGGAGTTCATAAAGGCGTTCGCGTGACGTTCCCTCTTGCATCGCGCCCGTTGTGATTCGTCTCGCGGAGGCACAAGACATAGCGGCTTGCGATTTTCCGAATCTGGGCCAATCGTGAGGGGCTTGACGGGCGCGGTCGACTTGCCGCACATTCCGTCCGCTTGATGGCCCTAAGCAAGCCATCTGTTCGCGGTTGTCGGCCGGGCCTGGGCGTTCCAGGTCAGGCTCGGCGGCAGCTCCCTGGAACCGTAGGAACATGAACTCAGTCACAAATACGCCCAGAAGCAATCAGCACGATCCAGCCAGAGACGCGCGGATCGTTGCTCACTATCTGACGCCGCACTCAATGGAAGAGACGGGCGCGGAATTTGGCATCTCGAAGCAGCGCGTTCATCAAATTTTGGACCGCGTTGGGGTAGCTATTAGGCACGGCATCGGCGCCACAATGGCTGCGAGAATCGCTTCAGGGCAAGTCGCTCGCGCAGAGGCTGAAGCTAAGACAAAGGTCAAACGGGATCGCCAATTGCGGCAAAAAACCATTGCCGCGCTTGCTTTTGGCGATGGATATAGATTGCGCGAAATCGCTCGGTTTCTTGATTTTAATAGTCCGCAGCATGTGAATTCGTTGCTTCGAAAGATTGGCGCCCCTTTCCGAAAGCCAGAGGCGCACGAGCATATGAAACGCCGATGGGAAATGCGGCGCGAGTTAGCGAAATGAAAATTACGCCTTCCACATTCACGCAAAGCCGCCCGGCATTATGCCGTCTGAGCGGTCAGCATGGCTATGGAAAGCGAAACGGCCCGGTGCCTTTGAGGGCGTTCCGGGCCGCTTGCGTAGGGAGGAAAAGCCTTCCGAGGGGCGCGCTTGATATAGCGTTTCCCCACTCCCCGCGCAAGCCGATCCGTCCTCAACGGCCCGGCGGTCGCCTAGACCGTCACAAATCGCTGGCTCTGCTCCCCACGGCACCCAGCGGCCCAAACGGAGCGCGCGCGAGCGCGAACGTATGAGATGGTGACGGTCGGGAAACCCCAAGTCCAAAGCCTCGTAGGGTTTTCCAGGAGGGCGGCCATAACAACGCTCTCAGGCGGACGGCCTTAAGGACAGGGCCGGGGCGAAAGCCCGAGTGACGAGTACGCGGGGGAGGAATCCTCTTGGCCATAGGCGGCCTCCACCATACTCCGGTGGGCGGAAAGTGGGGAAGCTATGGAGAGGCGCGATGAAGGCGACGGTCGGAAGCAAAAAGTGGCACAAGCGCCACAAGCGAAAGATGCACAAACGCAGAGGCGCTTCGTGGTGCCTCGTGTACGGGCTCTATGACCCGCGCGACGAAGCAAAGGCGATCCGGTATGTCGGGCAAACGAGGAATTCTAAAGTTCGCCTCGCCTATCATCTGAAAAACGCGCGCGACGGGAAAGCCGGCCGCGTTCTCGCTTGGATACGCGAACTATTGGACGCTGGCGTTGCTCCCGTGCTGGCGGTCCTCGACGGCGATGGCGCGTGGGACGTCTCAGAGATTATCTGGATCGAACGGCTGCGCGTCGGCGAAGCCGATCTTCTGAATGTGCTTCGCGGTGGCTGCGATCAAACGCAACGCCGCGGACGGATCGAACGACATCCTGACGCAATCGCGCTGAACGAAGAATTTCGCGCGGTGATCGGCCCGTGAACCACATCAACCCGAGCGAATGGAAAGGCGAACTGCCATGAGGGAAATTGACAAGACTGCGATGTCGTACTGGTTCCCGAAGATTGAGGCGGCTGGGCTTCCTGTCCCTCGCACGACGATGGTGCCAATGCCGACTGATGCACAGCGCGACTTATTCCGAAGCTTTGACCAAGAACAGATGCATGGCGAATACGCTGCGTTCGTCAAGACACTTGAGCCGATAGCCGAATCCCTTGGATATCCATGTTTTGTGCGGACGGAATTCACATCCGCGAAACACGATTGGGAATTAGCATGTTACGTCAAGGCGTACGCGGAATTGGCCGACCATATTTCGCACATCGTATATTTCAGCGAGTGCTGCGCTCCCGGAGGAGAGTTAGGTTACAACTTTTGGGCAATCCGAGAGTTCCTTCCTACGATGCCCATCGGCGTCTGCCGCGGATACAGCAACATGCCGATTTGCCGAGAGTTTCGGTTTTTCGTCGAAGACGATAAAGTTGTGTGCTGGCATCCCTACTGGCCTCGTCACGCGCTTGACGATGGCAACCCGGTATATTCCGGACCCCCTATGAGTTACGAAGAATTCTGCACGCCGCCAGACTTGGCCGCGCTAGAAAAGATCGCATCTGATGCAGGGCGCGCTGTTGGCGGAGCTTGGTCGGTCGACCTTCTCGAAACGAAGCGCGGATGGTTCCTGACTGACATGGCAGAAGCGCACAGGTCTTTCCATTGGGAAGGTTGCCAAGTTCACGGAAAGCAACGCTGATGGACGACACGCAATTCGCCAACGGCCTGCTCGAATTGTGGACGGCTCACGACACAGCCGGGTCACGAACCTACATCGCATCGAACGGCGGCATGTCTCGTGTCATTGCCCTCGCTGTCCGCGGCGCCGTGCGGGCAAAGCGTGATGCGACCAAGACCGCGAAGGGCACGCCGCTGTCTGCGGACTTCCCGGACCGAATCGCCCTCGACAACGCCCTCGAATACTGGCGCAAGCACAAGCGGCCCGACATCTGCCTGAAGATCGAAGAGGTCTCGGATCACTTCCGCCGTCACCACGCGGAGCACAAGGCGCTGAGCTGGCCCCGCACCTGGGCGACGTGGTACTGCAATCAGATCAATTTTATCCGCGCGCCGGCGTCGATGCAGACCGCAACCGTCATTCCCATCAACGGCACGCCGCAAGAGTGGGCGAATCGGGTGCGGATTTGGGACGGCACGAGCGGCGACGCTGACCTTCCGCCCGGCACATGGTCGGACAAATGGGGCCCGAAGCCCGGCGAGCCCGGTTGCCGAGTCCCGGACGAAGCGTATGGTCTGGCGAGACCGAAAGCAGCGAGGGCGTGATGGGTGAGAGAACCGAAATTTCATGGGCGGACAGCACGTTCAATCCGGTCGTGGGATGCACGAAGGTGAGCGCGGCATGCGATCATTGCTACGCGGAATCTTGGGCCAAGCGGGCCGGTCAGCCGGAGTTGTGGCAGGGCGAACGCCGCCGCACGACGCCTGAGAACTGGCGCAAGCCTCTGAAGTGGGATCGCGATGCCGCGCTGTCGGGGCGCCGACCGCGCGTGTTCTGCGCTTCGCTGTCGGATGTGTTCGACAATCAGTGGGAACCAGAATGGCGTAGAGACCTGTGGCAACTGATAGCCGAGACACCGCATCTCGATTGGCTGTTGTTGACGAAGCGGCCGCAGAACATCGCGAAAATGCTTCCGAGCGGCGACCTCGCAAAATTCCTCCCGTGGCCGTGGCCGAATGTTTGGCTCGGCACGACGGCAGAAAATCAGACTGAGGCTAACAGGCGGGTGCCGCACCTCGTCGCAGTTCCTGCGGCCGTCCGGTTCCTCTCATGCGAGCCGCTGCTCGGACCGATCAATCTCGCACTGGCGGGATTGGAGGTATGCTTGAACGACTTCGACACGCCATGCACGACGAACATTTCGTGGGTGATTTCAGGCGGGGAGAGTGGGTCGCATCATCGCCAAACGGACCCCGCGTGGATCCGGTCGTTGCGCGATCAGTGCTACGCTGTGGACATTGCGTTCCATCACAAACAGAACGGCGGCAAACGGCCGAAAGATGGCGGATGTTTGCTCGACGGTCGCGAGCACAAAGAGTTTCCGAGGATGGCAGCGTAATGGCAAAGGTTGGAACACGAGCGGCCCCGAAGCTCCCCGCGCAGGCGAACGGCAAGCCGCTCGAGATCGTGTACCGCGATCCGAAGGAACTGAAGCCGGATGCGAGAAATTCTCGTGTCCATAGTCCCGAGCAAATTGAACAACTCAGGGCCTCGTATCGACGCTTCGGATGGACGTCGCCGGTCTTGCTTCGTCCTGACGGTTCAATCGGTGCCGGTCACGCTCGCGTGCGCATGGCGATCCTCGAAAAGATCAAATCCGTCCCCACCGTCACGATCGACCTCACCGAGAAGCAATGGCGCGCGTACGCAATTGTGGACAACCAGTCCGCACTCAATGCTTCTTACGATCTCGACATTCTCCGCACCGAACTCGACGAGCTAAACGGCGACTTCAACCTAATCGAGGAAATGGGCTTTTCACTCGACGAACTCGCGGACCTCGAAGTCCCAGGATTCACGCTCGACGAAACAAACGAGCGCGCCGAAGAGACGCCGCCTGTTCCTGCAAATCCGGTCGTGAAGCGCGGCGAGCTTTGGCTGCTCGGGAAGCATCGTGTGCTATGCGGCGACTCGACGAAGGCTGACGACGTGGCGCGGCCTCTCAACGGCGCGAAGCCGCATCTGATGGTCACCGATCCGCCGTATGGCGTGAACTACGATGCCGACTGGCGCAATCGCGCCGACAGAGCAAACGGGCGTCCCTACGGCGCTCGCGCGGTAGGGAAAGTGACGAACGACAACCGATCCGATTGGCGCGAAGCGTGGGCGCTCTGCCCTTCCGACGTAATTTATGTTTGGCACCCGGCGGGTGCCAAACAGGTGGAATTTTTCCACAGCATCGTCGATTCTGCATTCGAATTTCGAATGCAGATCATCTGGGCGAAGCAACAATTCCCAATCGGCAGAGGCGACTATCACGTCAAGCACGAACCTTGCTGGTACGCGGTGCGCAAAGGCAAGACCGCGCACTGGAACGGGAGTCGCACAGAGTCGACGCTGTGGGAGATCGACAAGCCGCACAAATCAGAAACGGGGCACTCGACACAGAAACCGATTGAGTGCATGCGCAAGCCCATCCTAAACAATTCGAAGCCCGGAGATTCCGTCTACGACCCGTTCCTCGGCTCTGGAACAACGCTCATCGCAGCCGAGATGGAGAAGCGCATCTGTCTAGGAATTGAGATCGCGCCAGAATATGTCGAGGTCATCATCCGACGCTGGGAAAAGTTCACATCCAAAACTGCGAAACGCGAAGACGGCGCAACGCTTGAAGACCTTCTCGACGCCAGAACGGCTGGTAAGGCTGTGGCTGGCATCGCGACCGGCAAGACGAAGCTCGTCCGTGGCAAGCGGCTCGCCAAGGCTCTGGCGACGTGACCCGCGTCCTGCAATGGGCACGCACGGAAGCCGAGGCGAAGCGCATGCAGGCCGAGGGCTGGATCGTGCCCGAGCAGGCCGTGACGCATCACACGCGCTGGTCGATCCTGCTCGAATGGCCCGGCCCCGGCGATCCTCCCGGACTTGACGCCGCCCCGCCACAGGCCGCAGATGGCTGAGATTTGACTTATGCGCGCGCCTGGGGGTAAAAAGTTCGGGCCGATGGGCGTGTCACCGCCGAATCGACCCTGACCGTAGCGACTGGAGATCGCCTTGGCTAAGCAAGCCGTACCAAAACTCATCCGAACGTACAAGTTCCGATTGCTGCCGCGCAAGGCGCAGCACGTCCGTTTGCGCGCTGCGCTTGATCACACACGAGATATTTACAACTCCGCGCTGGAGTCCCGCATCTCTGCCTACCAGAAGCTCGGCAAGACGATGGGCTATGTGCGCCAGTGTCGTGAGCTTACGGAATTGCGCGGCGATCCCGGTTACACGGAATTTCCAGTCGCTCTCCAGCGCTGGCCGTTGAAGCGGCTTGACGACGCGTTCGCCGCATTCTTCCGCCGTGTGAAAGCAGGCGATAGCCCTGGCTTTCCTCGCTTCAAGGGCCGCGACTGGTTCAAGAGCTTCGGCTTTTCTGATCGCTATGGCTGGAAGCTAGACGGCTCGCGCCTCTACATGAAAGGTATCGGTCGCGTGAAGGTGCATATGCATCGTGCGTTGCCATCCGCGCCGATTTTGTGCCAGATCAAACGCGATGCGAATGGTTGGGCTGTTCTACTCGTCTGCGAGGTAAGTGCCGAGCCATTGCAGGAAACTGGCAGAAACATCGGCATCGACCTCGGCATAACGTCGTTCATCGCCACGTCGGACGGCGAGACGGTGCCAGGGTTTCACGCGGCGAGGCGTGCGCAAGCGCAGATGCGCAGGCGTTCGAGGGCGCTTGAAAGATGCAAGCGGGGTTCGCGCAACAGGCGGAAGGCGAAGACTTGCGTTACGGCGGCGCATGAAAGCATCGCCAACGAGCGCCGAACGTTCCTGCATCAAGTGGCAGCGAAACTTGTGCGCGAAAATGACATGATCGCCGTCGAAAATCTAAACGTCAAAGGTCTTGCGCGCGCCATGCTTGCCCGCGATGTCAACGATGCTGGATGGTCCACCTTCACACGCCTCCTAATCGAAAAGGCTGAGAGAGCCGGTCGGTTGGTCGTAAAAGTCGATCCTAGATACACGAGCCAAGCCTGTTCCGGCTGTGGGGTTATCGTGCCGAAGGCGCTAGGCGTCCGCGTGCACGATTGCCCAGATTGCGGATTGCGTTTGGATCGTGACGTAAACGCAGCAAAAAATGTGCTGCACAGGGCGGTAACGCGCCCTGACGCGCTTCAATGCCGGGAGTCACTGGTATGCGCGTAGAAATGTCGGGCAACCGATTCGTTACCGTATGTCTCGCGTTGCGCTTCGCACGCCTTCTCGCCATGGCAGAGCGCGCACGCAAACAGCCACGCATAGCGACATTCCTCCGCGCATGTGCGGATCGCGCGCAAGGCGAAGGCGAGTTCTATCAAGGCGCACCGGGAGGTAGACTGCGATGAGCGATAACAAGATAACCGAAGCGTTTGAAACGTACCTGCGCGATCCTGTCGTGCAACGCGCGTTGGAAATGCGGATGACAAGCGGCAAGTTATCGGTCGACCTGCTCCGCGATTGTTTCATGAACGGCGCGAAGTGCGCAGCCGATCTCCTTGTAAAGCAGAAAACCGAGGCAAGACGCTCATGAGATACGAACCGAGGAACTACACGCTCGACGCGGAGCACGGGCTCGCGCCTGACTGGCTTGAGAAGTTCCCGATGGTTACGCCGTTCGCGCGGAACTGCATCGTCGGCCTCGCAATCGCGCTGGCTTTAATCGCTTTCGCAATCATTCATTGACCACTCGGAGGGAAACAACATGCGCGACAGAGAACAACAGAGTAGCGTGCTGATGGGCGCGCTGGACGAGGCTGAAATCTGGCAGCGTTCCCCGGTGAGACGCTGGAACTATCTGATCCTGGCCGCGACGTATCTCTGCGGCATGGCGATATTCGCAGCGTTTATGACAGCGATCGTTGCCGGCGTCTGGCTGGTGATCGGATTCGTGCAATCGCTTTTCGGAGGATGACATGGCATTGGACAGAGTTCTACACGGCGGAGAGAAGCCGCGCTCCCACGCTGCGGCGATGGTCGACGGGCTGAAGTGGGATTCTGGCAATAACGCTTGCCTGAGCTTCCACGCGCTTGCGGAGCTGGCGCGCCGCGGCGATCTGACGATCGAGCACGCAACCGGCGAGTCTGGCGCGATACATCTCAGGATTGACCCGCGATGAGCGACGAAACAACGTGGATGAAGTTTCATGTCGGCCAGCGCGTGTGGTGTGTGAACGACAAACCGCACAATCCAAATCGGATACAAGCCCCTCATCGCCCCGCGAGAGCGTGAGGCTCTCATCTCGGCAATGTGCGGCTTGTGACCCCACCCAACCCGAAAGGTGAGAGATGAGCTATCGGATGTTCCGGCAGCAATGCAGCGACTGCAAAGCGGTCTGGAACGCGGCGTTTGGGATCGTCGGCATGACGAAGATCGCCGAGCCTCCGTCGAAGTGCCCGAAGTGCGCCTCGCCGAAAATTGCCTTCTTCGATCACGGGTGGGCAATGGATGACGGCTCGATATATCCCAAGCCTGTTGTAACGCACGTTGGCGATGCGGTTGTGCATGGCGACCGTGCTATGTCCGACAGCGAGATTGAAGCGATTGCGCTGATCGTCGAGGCTGCGAAGCAGAAGTTCGCATCCCCCACCCCACCAAAGGAGAAGACGTGATCTGCTCTGTCTGTGAAGGCGCGGGCAACATCATAGCTCGCAGCGATAGCGGCTCAGACTGGCGCGGGCGGTATGCGTCATGCCCTTGCTGCCGTGGTCGCGGCGCTCTGGATGGTGAAGGTGCCGCGCTAGACGACGCCACCCGCCGAATGCTGTATCCCATGCCGTCGCGATATAGGAGAGGCAACCGTGACTAGCTTCCTGACAGTATCTTCGACTGCGGGCTTCGAAAAAGGTGACATAATAGCCTTCCCTCCGGAGTGGAGGCCTGCCAAAGACCCCTGGTGGATTAGGGCATGGCGCTTGATCGTGCTGATGACCGTACGATACGAAGAAACTACAAGTATGATGGCCATTACCGACGTATGTAATGGAACCACGCTCAAAATATGTCCAGCGCCATGATGCCCGCTCTCGCCCTCTCCGCCTTACTAGCCGCGCAGCCGGTGGTGAAGCCGTGTGCGGGCAATCATTTTTGCTACGTCAAATTCCCGGACGACGATTTAGTATGGACCAAAGGGGTTGGCCCTGAATATCTCTACATCCCAGATTGGTGCACGCAAGTCGCGCCGCACGTGTTCGCATGTGAGCATACAATCACGCTCCCCTCCCCACACAAGGACAAACCATGACCGATACCGCGCCACTTCCAAACTGCAAGGGCTCGTGGGCGATTGGCACGGCGTGCAAGAAATGCGACCGCTGCATTCAAGAAGCGCTAGCGACGCATCAAGGACTGCTCGATAGCCTGAAGGCTGCACGCGCCGCTACGGAATTCACGTTGAGGTTGCTGCCAGAAAAAACTGACGGCCACGATGTCGGTGATCAATTCAAGATCGCATGCTTTGACGAACTGAGGCGCATGATGTGGGGAGCGAAGAAATAATGCCTGACCTGAGCCTCGCCGATTCCGCAGTTCTGCTCGCTGGAGCGATTGCGGCCGGCATTCTGTTCGCATGGGTTCGGCCGTTGACGGCGCGTAGGGGCTACACGCCTCATCATGGCGGCGACAAATCTCGACCTCCAAAAGGATCTGCGGTATGGACCAGTCGCACAACTCGCCACTTTTGACCTACTCCGACAAATCGAACGAAGAGCTAGCCGACGCGCTGACCGGCATGCTTGCCACGGCGGCACAGCTCAAACGCGACGGCGACATCGAGATCGCGGATTCGATCTGGGATGGACAGATTGCGCCGCTGCTCACAGAATGCGCGAGGCGGTTGCGCGTGACGAAAAGCGCGCCGCGCCCATACGTAGACCTCCGCGCGGTACCTGGCTCCGTATACTTTCGCGATTGCCACGGCGCGTTTTACCACTTGCGTCAATGCCAGTTCCCAATTGACGTTCTGGACGCCGCCCATTACCCAAATTCTTTCGGTCGTGCGGTCAACGAATCGGACGCGCAGCAATTGATCAGCGACATATTCTACAAAACTCCGCCCGGCACCGTAATCGCCATTTCCGATCGGGTTCTCGATCTATGACAGTCACGCACGCCAACGGGTCCAAGCCCAAAAAGCCGCAAGACCATCTCCGCTGGTACGTGGTGCGCACGGAATCCCGCCGGGAGAAGCGCGCGGCGCTCGAGATCGAAGCCATGGGCGTCACGGTCTTTCTCCCTCTGCACTACGAATTCGTGAAAGACGGCAAGTGGTACAAGCCGGAGGCGCGAGGCCCGCTGTTCCCCAGATATATCTTCATCATGGCCCGGCAGCGATCGCCCTGGGGAAAGATCCGCGACGCCCGCGGCGTCGAGCGCGTGATCTGCAAGACAGACGGCACGCCGGTCCCCGTACCCTACCGGCAAATGCGCTTCATCCGCACCCGTCACAAGCGAGGCGAGAAGAAACGCATCGAGCCTAAATTCAAGCAGGGCCAGCGGGTCCGCGTGACAAACGGCCCATTCGAAAGCTTCGAAGGCACATTCGACGGCTCGGCACAGAACCGCGTCAAGGTGCTGCTCAGCATCTTCGGACGCGAGACTGAGGTCCAGATACCCGAAACAGATTTGCGAGGCGTGGCGTGAGGAACAAGGAACGCGCTGCAAAGGTGAACGCATGAGCGAGAAGACGACATGGAAGCGATGGCACGAGGGAGCCAATCCGCAGCTTGACGCGATAGTGTTGCGGCGGTTCGGGAGCGACCATGACAAGCCGTGCCACAATCCAGAAATGCTCACATGCGCGCTATGGTCCTGCCAAGTCCATGATCGCTGCCGTTTGTCCCCCACCCCCGACCAGAAGGCGGCACAATGAGCGAGAAAACATTTATGTGCCCAGATTGTCGCAAGCCCAATGCGATAACGGCCAGACAGAAAGCCGCTCATAATCATTGCGACGAATGCACGGAATCGTGCCGACGCATGATGGAGCCTGCATCTCACGTCGTTCTGACCTTCACTGGCATGCCCGTGTTCCGGCGTGAATTTCCGACATCGCCATGACCCAATCGACCACAGAGAAATGCGCCAGAGCGTTGGCTGAGGCTGATGTCCGAAGCAAGGTTCCGGCTTTGTGGGATGATGCTGTGCGCCGCCATGTCGATGCAAATTGGCGCGACTACATCCCCCAGGTTCGGACGGTTTTCCAGAACGCGCGGGAGCCTACGGAGGCGATGTGGGGCGGGCTCGCGCGGCAAATCGTATTCTGGCAACGCGGAGGGCCGGGACAGACTGGGGCGTCTCTCTATCGCTTCCTAGAGCCTGTCGGGTTCGAAGCGCCGGAATGGCTCAGAAAGGAAATTCCAGACGACAATCGCGTCCCGCCAAAAGGTACGATTGCCGCCGTAATCTGGCAAGCCATGCTAGACGAGATCATGAAGGAGGAGCCATGACCGACATGGTGGAGCGAGCTATGCGCGCGGCCCTTGATGCTTCGGGATACACCTCAGAAGGAGATAGGGCAGCGATTCTTTCTGGAAAACTTCACGGCATTTTCAGCCTTCCAGTCATCATTCGCGCCGCAATCCAAGCCATGCGCGAGCCGACCCATGAAATGTGTAGAGCCGGAGAGCGCCAAGCCTTCAATTCGGCGGGACCAGATGTTCATTCCGGGGAGGCTGGCGACATTTGGCGCGATATGCTCGACGCCGCCCTCTCCACCCCACCTATTGACAAGGACACAAAATCGTAGGATTTCTCCTGCGTCGAACCGCTGGGGGCGTTCCGCCACCCACTCCGTAGGGGTCTCCAAAACCGGAGCAGTTCTGCCCCTCGAAAACCCAATAAAATCAGCACTTTCTGAGCAATAAAGGGTCAAGCGGTTACGACCGCGACACCCGGCCCGAATCCCCTGCAATCCGTAGCACCTTGGCCGGGCAGTTTGACGACCGCGTATACACTCCTTGCCATCGCCTCGGCAGTCCGCGTATACAGATCGGCATGAAGGCCGTGAAGTGCAAAACGTGTGGCAAAGAGGAATGGCGGCATACTTGCGGCCCTGGCGCTCCGCCTCTCGCAACGCTCGCCCTCGGAACGCCTATTGCCTTCATCGCGTCTGCTACGAACACCGGCCCCTCAACGACCCAAGGCCGAGGCGGAAAAGCCGTCACGCTCAAACACCCTGACGGCTCGGCACTGAAAGCCGGAGACATCGCGCAAGGTGATATCATGACGGTCGATAAGGCGACCGGCATCGTCAAATCCAGTCTGAGCCGCAAGGAATACCTGAAGCTCAAAGCCCGTGACCGTCGCGCTCGCGTGAAAGCGCAGAAGCAGACGGCTTAACCCACCACAAAGGTCAATCGTATGGCGCGTGCCGCCAAGCCGAAGAAGGCCGCGCGCTCACTTCCCCCAGCCGGCCCACCGCGGAAACGTGGAAGACCATCTGGCTACAGGGCCGAATTCGCCGCTCAAGCGCGAGAGATGTGCGAAGGAGGCGCCACCGATTTCGAGGTCGCGCGCGCACTCGGCACAACGGATCGAAACCTCTATCGCTGGGCGATTGAATATCCAGAATTTCGTCAGGCCCTAAAACTTGGCAAGGACGGCCCCGACGATCGCGTGGTGCGCAGCCTGTTCGAGAAGGCCACTGGCTACCGGATCATCACCGAGAAAATCTTCCTTCAGGCCGGCTCACGTGAGCCCATCCGCGTCCCATTCATCGAGCATGTTGCGCCTGACACAACGGCTTGCATCTTTTGGCTCAAGAATCGTCGCGTCTTGGAGTGGCGCGACAGACAGGCGACCACGACGGAAGACGGCGACGAAACGGTGACGATCAAGGTCGAGGGTGGATTGCCGGCAGAGATCGAGGCGCCTGTAGCCCCTACGGTGCCGGCGGATGTAGACCCTACACCGGACGACAATGCCGGTTCTTAGGGTCACGCTTCCGACGCTGCACGCCGATCAGGTACGGGCGTGGCGGTTGCCCGGAAAGCGCAAGGCCGTCAGATGCGGGCGTCGTTGGGGTAAGTCTCTCCTCGGAGAAACGATTGCCGGAGACGGCGCGGTCAAGGGTGAGCTCGTCGGATGGTTTGCTCCGACGTATCGCTATCTCTCCGAGCCCTACAACGACCTCGTCGAGATTCTTCAGGGCGTGCTGCAACGATCATCGAAAAACGAGGGCGTGATTCGCACGCTGACAAAGGGCCAGATTGATTTCTGGACCATGGACGACGAGCGCTGCGGGCGCGGCCGCAAGTATCACAAGATCATCATCGACGAGGCGGCGTTCAACAAACCGAACGCACGGCAAATCTGGGAGCAGTCTATCGAGCCAACGTTGCTCGACTATTCCGGCACCGCCTATGTGCTGAGCAACACGAAAGGCAATTCGCCGGAGAACTTCTTCTGGCAGGTCTGCAACGATCCAAGCCTGCACTTCCTCGAGCACCACGCCCCCACGATGAGTAACCCGCTTGTGCCGCTACGGCTCAAGGGCGAAGACGAGATCACCTACCAGGAACGCCGTCTAACGGTGTTTGAGAAGCTCAAGGCCGACAATCATCCGCTGGTGTATCAGCAGGAATATCTTGCCGAGTTCGTCGACTTCTCCGGCGAGGCATTCTTCGCGTTGGACAAATTGCTGATCGACGGCAAGCCGGCACCGAAGCCGAGATACTGCGACACCGTCTTTGCCGTATTGGACACGGCGGTCAAAACAGGAACTGCAAACGACGGAACGGCCGTCACGTATTGCGCGGTCATCCGCCACGTTCTGCCATACGAACTCATCATCCTCGATTGGGACATCGTCCAGATTGAGGGCGCGATGCTCGAAACGTGGCTCCCCAGCGTCTTCAAACGGCTCGAGGAATTGTCCGCAGAGTATGGCGCGCGCCGGGGTTCCATGGGCGCCTTCATTGAAGACGCGGCAAGCGGGACGATCTTGCTCCAGCAATCGGCGCGACACGGATGGCCGGCGCGCGCGATCGATTCCGAACTCACTGCGGCCGGCAAGGATGGGCGCGGAATTTCGGTCTCGGGCTACGTGTATCGCGGCCTCGTGAAGTTTTCCGAGCACGCCTACAACAAGACCAAGGCCTACAAGGGCGTGACGCGCAATCATCTCGTGAGCCAGGTTGTCGAGTTCCGGGTTGGCGACAAGGACGCGGCGAAGCGCGCGGACGATTTATTAGACGCGTTCGTCTATAGTGTGGCGCTGTCACTCGGAAACGCTGAAGGCTACTGAATGGGCCAGGTGACGGTTTACAGTGCGGACAACGGGCCGCTCCCGGGCTCATGCCTTGGAACGCCGTTGACGCAAATCCTCAACAGCGAGGATGCGCTTCCGGGCAGTGATGCGTCGTACGAGCTCGCAAAATTGCTCTACGTCTATCATCCGCTGGGCGACAAGATTGCGCGAAAGCCTATCGAACTCGCGCAGTCGCAATCCCGGGAAATCACCATCCCGGATTCTCCCGAGGAGCACGTCAAGAAGGCGTTCATCGACCAGTGGACGGCGGACAAGGTCGACGAGGTCATTTCGAACCTGATGACGCTTGCCCGCGTCTATGGGCTTGCGACAGTTGGCGTGCTGACCCGGGGCGACAACGCCAACACGGCGCTCGACTACAAGACGCTCTGGGAAAAGGAAATCGCGTACAACGTTTGGGATCCGTTGAACACGGCTGGCAGCATTGTGCTCAACCAGGATCCGAACGCCATGGATTTCCTGAAGCCGCAAAGCGTCACGGTGTCGGGCACCGCGTATCACCGCTCTCGCACCTGCGTGGCGATGAACGAGAAGCCGATCTACATCCAGTACACGACGTCCGCCTACGGGTATGTCGGCCGCTCCGCGTATCAGCGCTGCCTCTTCCCGCTGAAATCCTTCATCCAGTCTATGCAAACCGACGATCTCGTGACGCTGAAGGCCGGCGTGCTGGTCGCAAAGCTCAAGCCAGCGGGATCGATCGTCGACAACATCATGGCGTATTTCGCCGGGCAGAAGCGCCAGCTCATCCGTGAAGCGCAGAATTACAACGTCATCTCCATCAATGCGCCGGACGAAGCGATTGAGTCGCTCAACCTGCAGAACCTGGACGGCGCATCGAAGAACGCGCGCGACAACATCCTGAAGAACATCGCCATGGGCGCCGACATGCCGGCGCTGGTGCTGAACGAGGAAACCTTTGTCGACGGCTTCGGCGAGGGCACGGAAGACGCCAACAAGATCGCCCGCTTCGTCGATCGCATCCGCCTCCAGATGTCAGGCGTCTATGCGTTTCACGACAACATCACCCAGTATCGGGCGTGGAACCCGGATTTCTATGCAGGGCTGCAGAACGAGTTCCCGGCTTGGCGCAGCGTCCCTTTCGACGTGGCGTTCAATCGCTTCCGCAATTCCTTTGCAGCCGTGTGGCCGAACTTCCTGCAAGAGCCGGATAGCGAAAAGGTCAAGATCGAGGACGTAAAGCTCAAAGCCGTGATCGCCATCGTGGAAATCCTCACCCCGGCGCTGGACCCGAACAATAAAGCCGCCCTGTTCCAGTGGGCGTGCGACTGCTTCAACGAAAACAAGCTGCTCTTTCCCTCTCCACTCGACCTCGAATTCGACGACGAGTTCATGGCGTTTGCCGAGGAATCGGCTGCGCAACTCAAGGAACCGGAACCGTCCAAGCCCTTCGCCGCCAATGACGCGCAGCGGATGCTGAGCGAGGCTGTAGCCCGGCTACCTGATCGTGATCCCAGGCGCCGGCGCGTGGCGGACCTCGTCAAGCTCGTGAATGCATGAGCCACCTTGACCGCGACATGGAGGCATCAGTCCGCGCCATGGATGCGGGCCGCCTGCGATACGGCGCGCTGTCCGAGCAATTCCAGGCCGAGTGCATGGCTGGCAACTGGCCGGCAACGGAGCGCCTGCGGTTCGAAGTCGTAACGGCCGTTGAAGGATATCTGGACGCCATGGCCGCCGCGTATCGCAGGATGGAGATCGCCAAAGCGACGCAGGGCCGATGACCACCCGGGCCTACAACGACATCCTGTCCGAAGCGATCGAGGACATTTCGCTCAACGGGTATGACACCCCAGACCGTATCGCCTACTGGACCGAACGCCTCCGGATCGCTGCCGAAGAGCAGGCCCGCAAGCCGGACGAAATGGAGCGGATGCTTCAGGAGGCGATGCGGGCCATCTACACGCGCCTCGTCGAAAAGGGCAAAGCGCTTCAGTATCACCAAGGCATTGCGCGCTTCACGCTTGAGAAGGTGCGGCCGGAACTCAGGGGCGAACTTGATCGCCGTATACTGGCTGCCGCTGACCTCATCAGGCTCAACCGCACCGAGGCCATTCGCAATACCCTGCACAGGTTTCAAGGATGGGCAACGAGCATACCGCGTGGAGGATTGGCGGACGTTGACCGGGGCAAGGTGAAATCCGACCTCAAAAAGCCTATGCAGCGCCTCCCCTACTCGGAGAGATTCGTACTTACGGATCAGGCCCACAAACTCAGGGCGTCCATTTCGGAAGTCTTGGCTCAGGACGGTGGAGCGCTAGGAGGCATCTGGCACTCGAACTGGCGCCAGAGTGGATACCAGGCGCGCATCACGCACAAGGAACGCGACCTCAACTTCTACACGATGCGAGACAACTGGGCGATCCGCGCAGGGCTGATGAAAGTTGGGCCATACGGGTACTACGACGATATCACGCCGGTCGCATTCGAGCCCAATTGCAGATGCTTCATGCAGTGGCGCTACTCACTTCGGGCTATCCCGCCGGAGCAATTGACGGTAAAAGGAAGGGCCGAACTTGATCGCGTGCGAGTCGCAGCTTGATCGAAAAGACAGATTTCTACGTCTACGTCTATTTCAGATTGGATGGGTCTCCCTGCTATGTGGGGAAGGGGCGCGGAGAGCGGTGGCTCGTTCATGAACGGCAAGAGTCGCACAACCAGCATTTTAACCGCATCATTTCAAAGGCCGGCGCGTCTCTGCCTAAAGTAAAGACCCGCGAAGGCCTGACAAACGCCGCAGCGATCGAAACGGAAATAGCTCTTATAGCCGCGATTGGGCGAGCCGACCTCGGGTCCGGTCCGCTGGTAAATCACACCATTGGTGGCGATGGATCGCGGGGCCATATTCACACTATGTCAGCATCTTCCCGCAGGAAGCTAAGTGCTGCAAAAATGGGCCACGCGGTATCCAAAGAAACTCGGGAAAAGATATCGCGCGCCCTTCGCGGTAGATCACTCTCGTCAGAGCACAAGGAAAAAGTCAGCGCCGGCATAAAAGCGTCCGGCAAGGCTGCGGCGCATATCCTTGATCTTGCAAATCAGTGTCGCGGCAAGCGTTTGTCGCAAGAGCACTGCGAGAAAGTGCGGCTAGCTAATATCGGAAAGAATCGGTCTCCAGAAGCGCGCGCGGCAATGAGTGAGGCTCAGCGCCGCAGAAAGCATGGTCCGATGTCTCCTGAGGCGCTCGCGCGGCGTCGCGAAAAGACGAAGCATCACACCAAGAGCCCTGAGACGAGAGCGCGAATAAGTGCGGCAGCAAAGGCGCAGCACGCTAGAGCGAGGGCCGAACGTGAACGCGACCGACCAACTCTCCTCTGATATTCAGGCCGTTTACGACAGCGTCGTTTCGGAGATGCGCGTTGCTCTCGGGCGAGAACTTACGATCCCTGAAACAGTAGAAGCATTTCAAGCCAGCCGGGAGCGCATCGCGCGCACCATCCAGTGCGCGACGATCGAAACGGCAGGGCCTCGAAACTGAGGACCGCATGAGCAACCATCCGACCGTCAAACCCTTCACCGGAACATCCGAAGCAGCACTGTCGATCCTGTGCCGCGTTGAGTGCGTGGACGGCAAGATCGTGCGCTGCATCCCGATCCACGACGTGAGGATCATGGAGCAGGAAGTCGCGGGCCGCAAAACCGTGTTCGCCTCGTCAAAGTCGCAGAGTTGAGGGCAGCATGAACGCGAGCAAGCTCGACGCTGCACTGGCGAAGTGCGATGCGATTGTGAGCCGCTCTGATGCCAGCAAAAGCGTTGCGCTACTGTCACCAGAGGAATTGCGCCGCCTGAAATACGATCCCCTGACGACGCACGTCGGGGCTACATCGTCAAAAAAGTACTGGCACCCGCAATACGGTTATTTTGAAATCCCATGATCCGAGCCGCAGGCATTCTCTTCCTCACCCCGGACAATAAATGCCTCTTCCTGCAGCGCGGACCCGGCGGCGATCACCCAAACGAATGGTGCTTCCCCGGCGGGCAGACGGAAGCGGAAGAGACCGCGGAGCAAACCGCAACCCGTGAGGCGCTTGAAGAAGTCGGCGTGATGCCGCAAGGCTCGCGCACGCTGTTGACGCGCTCGGTATCGCAGCCCGTGGTGGGCATGGAGCCGGCGCAGGAACCCGTAGACTTCTCCACGTTCCTGCAAAAGATCGACGCGCGTTTCGAGCCGACAATCTCCGATGAAAGCGTGGGCTTCGCCTGGGCGCCGGTGGATCAACCACCTGAACCGCTTCACCCGGGATGCAGAATTGCGCTGAAGAGATTGAATTGGCATGAGCTCGATGTGGCCCGCGCCATGGCGGCCGGAGAACTCACCAGCCCGCAGCGGTACATCAACGTCACGCTGTTCGACATTCGCATCACCGGGACCGGCGTTGCCTACCGCGGAGCATTCCGAAAAGACGGCAAGATTGTTCGTCGCGAAGAGTATGTGTTTCGCGACCCCGCGATATTTCTCAACGACGATTTTGTACAGCGCTGCAACGGCCTCACGGTTATCCTCATTCACCCCGAGAAGGCGCTGCTCGATTCCAAGGAATTCGGCGACCGCACGATAGGCTCCATCCTGCTGCCCTATGTCAAAGGCGACGAAGTGTGGGGCATTGCGAAGATTTACGACGACGACGCAATCAATCTCATGACCTACGGAGAGTCGTCTACCTCGCCGGGCGTGTTGATCGGAAGCGAAGCCGACCAGCGCATCACTCTCGCGGACGGCAAACCGGTTTTGATCGAAGGTTCTCCGAAACTCATCGACCACCTCGCAGTCCTGCCAAACGCTCCGGGCGTATGGGATAAAAAATTGGGCCTCAAAGGTGTTGTTTCTTCTGAAGTGCGCGCAGACAAAGAGATATGCGAAGTTTGTGTTGTAGTACCCAACAAATTGGATATTGCAATCGGGAAGATGCGAGACATGCAATTCAGGAATCGCATCGCCGAACTTATAGCGCGCTAACAATCTTCCTGTTTTTGATCAAATTATCTTTGGCCCACAGTGTTTGGGACTTCATTCCTAGCCGCCTCTCCAGCCGCTCCCGCAAGGCCTGGATCTTTCAAGGCATGTCCAACTGCGGGTTTCCCCGATAGGAGCCACCATGGCCGCCGAAACTGAAGAAGAGAAGAAGGCTCGCGAGGACGCCGCGAAGGCCGATGCAGCGCGTGCTGACGAAAAGCTGGACCTTCTGTTGAAGGGCCTCGATAGCGTGAAGTCGATGTGCGATGCGGTGACGCAACGCATGGACGCCGTCGAAGCCAAGGCCGATGCAGCGGTGAAAGCCGATGCGGCGCGCAAGGACGCGGAATCCGAGAAGGAAAAGGAAGCCGAGGCCGAGAAAGAGAAGGCCAAGGCGGATCGCGCCAAGAAGGACGGCGAGTCCGAAGAGGCCTATGCCGACCGTATCGACTCGATGCGCAAGGACGGCGAATCCGAGGAAGGCTTCAAGGAGCGCATGGCGGCCAAGGCGGACAAAAAGAAGAAGGCCGACGCGGAAGAGGAAGATGCCAAAAAGAAGGCCGATGCCGATCTCGCGTCCCTCACCAGCCAGGTGAACGATCTCGCGTCCCGCATGCCGGTCGTGCGCACCGACGAAGACCTCGCGACCCTGGCGGACATTCAGTCCCGCGCCGATCATGTCGCACTCGCCTTTGGAGAACGCGCTCGCCCGCCGATGATTGGCGAGACCCCGCAGGCCTACCGCCGCGCCATGGCGACGAAGTTCAAGTCCCACAGCACGAAATGGAAAGATTTCGATCTTGCCAAGGCGGATTCTGGCTTGCTCGAGATCATCGAGGCGGACGTCTACAAGGACGCGGCCGCGGCTGCTTCCAGCCCTGCAGCGCTTCCCGCCAATACCATTCGGGCGCGCGAGCGCACGTCCGCGGGCGGACACAAGATCACGGAGTTCGTTGGCAATACGTCCTTCGTGCGCCAGTTCTCCCGGCCATCCCGCCGGCTGATCGGCATGCCGGGGCTCGAACAGCGCGCCGGTCGCGCGCGCTAATCCGCGCACGCTGTTCCACCCCACCCCTAGACCAAACGAGGAATCACCCAAATGGTCGCGACTGTCCCCTTCAATCCGAACCTCACGACCAACGGTCTGGGGTCTTTCAATGTGTCGTCCACCGGGCTCGTACAGGGCACGGCCTTTGACGATCCCTCGGCTCGCTTCCGCCTGCGTGGCGGCTGGCTGTCCAACTCCGAAACCATCCCGATGTGGGGCGGCGTCGGCATTTATGAGAATATCCCGGGCGTTGCCGGACAGCCGGGCAATGTCCTCGGCCCGGCAGTCGGTCGCGCCACGACGCTGACATCCGGCGTTGCGGGATCTCTCGCGGGATTCGCGGTGTTCGATCAGAACTATTCCGCGCTGATCACGACATCTTCGCCGGTGCCGCTCACTCCGTCCTACGGGCGGGTCCAGTATTACCCGCTCGGCTCCAAGGCGCGCATCGCCGTGGCTGTCGATCCTGCCATTGCCGCACTGGCAGGCGATCCGTCATCGCAGGCAGTATCGTGGGACTTCGTCAATCAGCAGCTCGTCGACTATGCGAGCGCAACGGCGGCGAGCCAGACCTACAACAACACGACCGGCGCGGTTGTCCTGACGTTCTCGCCGTCGGCTCCGGCCAATGTCGGCGTGGGCGACATCGTCATCGTGTCCGGCGCGACCGGCACGGCGGCTGCTTCAGTCAACGGCGAGCATGTCGTGACAGCCGTCACGGGCACGACCGTCACCTATGTGATCGCTTCCGGCCTGTCCGCAGCGGTGACCGGCACCATCGCAATCGCGACGGGCGGTATCCTCCCCTGCACAATCCTGCTGCTCGAGATCGGCAATTCCATGACGGTCAACTACGACGGCACGAACGCCACGTGGAATCGCACGGGTAGTGCGGCAATAATTTCCATATAGCCCCCGCTTCAGACGACTGACGCGATCCACAACTAGGAGAACCTTCTCATGCCCAACATTGCCCCGGCCCGCGTAGTCGTCGAGCCGTCCTACTGGATGCCGGAAATCCTGCTTCCATACAGCCAGGCCTCCGGCGCCTTCGAGCTTCTGCCCACCGGTCAGCCGCTTACCCGACTCTCGGAAGGCGACCTCTACGCCTACATCAAGCGCGCGGACATCCGCACCAAGCTTGCGACGGGCCAGAGCGCTGCGAACGAGTTGCCCAGCGTTTCGATCGTCATGGGCTACATGAGCACGCCGACCTATCTGCAGCGCGTCCGTGCGGAATACGATCACCACGACACGGCCGCGATGGGGCGATGGGACGTCTCGATCGTCGCCGCGCAACGCCTCGGCATGCGGCAGGGCCACAATCAGCTCCTCCGCTCCGCGCTGCTCTACGGGCTCAACCCGCAGAACGGCGAGGGCTTGCTGAATTCCAACGGCGCGACAGCGATCAACCTGCCGCCCGATCCGTTCGGCAACACGACGTTCTCGACCTATGACAACGGCTCGATGGCGTTTTTCCTCCTCAGTGTCATTTCGGCGCTGAAGTCACGCACCAATCAACTCGGGATCGGACGCAAGTTCACCATCCTGGGACCGCAGCGGGACCTGTCGATCTTCGAATATCAGGGGATCGTCCAGGTGACGCAGTTCCAGCGCATCGGCGCAGGTGCGTCATCGGTGGCCGGCGTGGTCAAGGAAGTGCTGGACTGGAACGGCGACGAGTTCATCTGGGCGTATGACGACACGCTGATCGGCAAGGGCGCCGGCGGCACGGACGCCATCGTTGTCGTCATGCCGGAGGTCGAGAACCCGCAAGCGGAAGGCGCGATCGACACCAACGCATTCGCCAAGCTGGCGCCCGGGCTCGACGCCTGCACGCTGATGCTGAACGACATGGTGGCGCCGCGTGAAATCACGGCTCCGTTGGCCGGCGGCGCGGTTGACATCGTGTCCGAGTTGCGCACGACTTCCGGCTGGGGCGTTCGTCCGGAGGCCATCACCATCATATCCGGCGCGAACTAAGCGCCCGGCCCGGCTCACTGAAAAAGGGAGGCTTTCCTTGCAGCTTTTTGTTGCCAACACGACGAAGCAGATCCAGGCGTTCGCCTGTGCGGTTCCGGAAATGACCGGGATCAAGATCGCGATGATTCCCATCGGCCAGCAAATCCCGGTATTCGGCGATTTGAACCGACCGCAGATCGACGCGATCATCGAGCAGCACCGCAGGTACGGAATGGTCAGTGCGGACGAAGTGGACCGCACCAAGCCCTTCATCGGCATGTGCTATTCGGAGGGCAAGAAAATCCCTCTCGGCAAGCTCATGCACGCCTTCGATCACAACCGGGAAGTCCTCGAAGCGCGGGGTGCGGAACTCCGCAAGCTCGCGGCCATCCAGGTCAGCAATCAGATCGAGGGCGAACTCGGCCGCGTCGTGCAGGATCCGACTCTGAAAGCCTTCGACGTCACGTTGACGGAAGAGGACAGCAAGGAAGGCAACGCGGATCACAAGCTGCTGAGCGAGAAGATCGTGCTGGACCACACGGGCGATCGCGATAGAGGCGGCGCCCCAAGGCCGCGACGCCGCGGGAAGTAATGCCTTCCCTGGCCCCGACCGTCACCGGCTATCTGGCGTTCATTCGCAACCAGGCGCAGATACCGACCTCCGCGCTGCCGGACGCCTCGCCCTACATCCAGGGCACGTTCAACATGGCGCTGACGAACGCGAACGTCCAACTGGCCTGCATGCCGGTGTTCGGGGATAGAACGGGACCGACGCCGTACCAGTTGGCCGTCTACAATCTAGGCGTGAGCAACCTCATCAACTTCGCGCCGGACCAGCCCGGTGCACCGGCGGTCCCGGGAAGCCAGCCGCCGGAGCAGTATTTCACCTACTGGCGCAACAAGTGGAACCTGCTCGCGCCGATCTCCGGTGTTGTCTCATCCTCTGCGGATGAAAGCACGTCGGTCTCGCTCGAAGTCATCGACCAGTTGAAATACCTGACGCTGGCTGACCTCGCGCTGATGAAAGACCCGTACGGCCGCGCGTACCTCAATCTCGCCTCGCGTTCCGGGTATCTGTTGGGGCTGTCATGAAACTGATCCTCGGCGCGGTCGACATACCGTACGCCTTCGAGCCGAAGGAAATCCGCGCCACGAAGCGCCGCATCGGCAAGGCCCGCAAGGCTCCGAAATCTGCGAACCCGAACAACACGATCACCACGGGAGATGTGGCGGAAATCCTTGAGGCGAAATATCACGTCATGGAGAACTTTTTCGAGCTGCACAAAGCCGATATTGCGCACGATCTCGAAGAGGCAATTGGTGGCCGTCTTGAAAACATCTTGGCCGGAGCGCCCATTTCAAATTCTGCCTCGGCGTTTGCAGAGGCGGAATCGGCAATAGAAACGCGCTTTCGGAACATGCTCGCGACAAAAGAGCTGGATCAGTTAGGATACCCAGGGATACCAACACGCGCGTCACTCGAAGGCGTGTCGCATCGTTTCAAACACCCATACGCAAAAAGAGCCCCGAGACCCAGTTTTGTGGACACAGGACTCTTCAGCAGTGCATTCGCGGCCGAAATTAAGGACGACTAAATGCCCAGCGTCGATGAAGCAGCGGAGACGCAATCACCGATCCGCGCGGCGCTCGACCAGGGCATTCAGACGGTATCGCTTTCGCAGGTCGTCCGGTTCACGCTCTACATTCGGCTCGTGCTGCCGATCGACGGCTTCGTCTTCTGGGTCCGCGCCGATCATGTGACGAAGAAGGCGGCCTTCAACGCCTTCGCCTACAACCAGTCGTACTACAACGAGGGACCGGTCCAGACCTTCCCCGTGCTGTCAGGCGGCATCGGTGACTTCATCATCGGGGTCACGCCCATAGGGGGCTACGAAGCGTATGTCGGGGAGCCGGATAGCCCGGCTACATTCCTCGACGCACAGGGCTCGCTTCACTACGCGAGCACGCGCCATCAGGACGAAGACGCGGAGTTCATCCAGAACAGCGTGATTTTCACGTCCGAGCAGATCGTCAACGACTTCGAGGCCGTGGGGCCCGAGGCCATGTATGTCGGGGAGTTCGAGGGGCTGAAGTTCGCCTGGTCGGCCCGCCGGCAGAATTATCAGCAGGCCGGAATCTTCCACTACGTCGGCGATGCGATCAACGCCTATGCGGCGACGCAGCTTGTAGATGATCCCCGGACGCTGGACACGAAGAACGTCATCGTTTCGAACAGCCTGCCGTTCTGGCTCGCGATGAAGGGCTACCAGACGCAGCCTTGGGAACCGATCCCCGCGCCGTCGTTTCCCATCTATCCGTCGTTCCTCCTGCCGTTCAATCTGAAGCCGCCCTACGGCGTGGTGCACATTCCGGAAGAAAACACGGAATCTCTCGCCCTGGCGCCGACGCTCGGACCCACCCTGTCCCATAACCAGCTTGTGAGCGAAGACGTCGAGATCACGCTGTACGGAACGCGGAACTTCAACGCGATCGACTTCATGGACTTCGTCAACCAGTATTCGCTCAACACCGAGAATTTCGGATTGATGAACAGTCCGGTGATCCGGGACGCGAAGCGCACGACGGTGGAATTCGGCATCATCGCGCAGAAGAAAACCGCGAAGTTCAAGATCGACTATTACCAGACGCGCGCACGAGACATTGCGCGGCAACTCATCGAGCATGCGCTCGTGAGCTACCCCACTCCGCCTTAACCAGAAGGACTCACGACCATGCCGCAATATCCCTCTGCAGTTTATTCCGTACAGAAGCCCTCAAAGGCTTTTGCCCCGCTGGTCGGAGACGCGGCAGGCGCCGCCGAATACGCGCAGCGTCATGGGGCCAACTATGCCTCCACCTACGCGGGGTTCAACGGCTCCGCGGCATGCGTGGGCGTCACGACATCCGCCGGACTGGCGACGACCTACACGGGTCTGTGCCTTTCGAACCCGGCAGGATCGGGCAAGAACCTGTCGATCCTGCGCGTCTCCGGCGTTATCGACGTTGCCCCAGCCGCGCTCACCGCAATCGGCCTCATCACCGGTTTCCTCGCGGCTGGCATCACGGCCCACACCACGCCCTTGACGCCGCTGAATAACCTTGTCGGCGGCGGCGGAACACTTGTCGGCCTCGCCGATGCGGCATGCACGCTGGTCGGGACACCGGCATGGCAGCGCTGGCTCGCGGAATCCATCGCGGCAACCGGCATTGCAGCATTCGATGAATCGACGGCCGGCGAACTTCTCATCCCGCCGGGCGGCTATCTGGCGATCGGCACGTCCATCGCCGGCCCGACGAACGGCCTCTATGCCTCGATTTCTTGGGAGGAAAACCCTCAATAACGCGCGGGTTTCCTTCCACTCCAATTTAAGGATTGCGGCATATGCCCAGTATCGTCACGCTCGCGGCCTCCCAGCGAATCGCGCCGACGCCTCCGACGTTACAGAAGACCGGCGCATTCATCTCGCAGGGCGCGACCAATATCCCCGTCGGCACCTATGCGCTGCTCACGCAACTCTCCGACGTCACGCCAATTCTCGTCAACGCGCCGCTCGCCATCACGTCACTGTCGTGGTCGGGCGGCGTTGTCACCGGCACCACGACGGCACCGCATGGGTTCACGAACGGCGACACGGTGTTCCTGTCGATCATCGGGGCGTCTCCGGCCGGCTATAACGGCGAGCATCCATGCCTCATCACAGGCGCATCGACCTTCACCTATCCGCACTCCGGGACGCTCTCATCTCCCGCGACGGGCACAATCACCTATGTCGATGCGGACGCGCCGCAGCTCCTCGCTCAAGCCACGACGTTCTTCGGGCAAGGTTCGAAGCAGGGCGTCTATGTGCTGGAACTCGGACCTGGAACGGTTCAGGAAGGCGTCACGGCGCTGACGACCTTCATCAACGCGCAGGCGCAGTTTTTTTACTCCTATCTCGTGCCGCGCGAATGGGACAATGCCGCGCCGTTTCTTGCCTATCTGGCGAGTTTCGAGGCCCAGACGGCAAAGACCTATTTTTGGATCACGACGACGATTTCGACCTACACGAATTATACGCCTCTGCAGAAGTGCGTGTTTTGGCAGGTCGAGGCTCCCGGCATTCCGACGCTGGAGTTCTCTCTCGCGGCAGACTTCTGGCGCTGGCTGCAATACTCGCCGTCCACCACGAGCAAGATCACGCCGTTCGATTTCGGGTTTGTCTTCGGAGTTACGCCTTACCCGACCATCGGGAACGGCGCGCTTCTCGCCGCGATCTCCGCTGCAAACGGCAGCTATATTGGAACCGGAGCGGAGGGTGGAATCTCGAACACCATCATCGTCGGCGGCACGATGGCGGACGGAAACGACGCGACCTACTGGTATTCGACGGACTGGCTACAGATCAATCTGGACGAAGCCATTTCGAATGCCGTCATCAACGGCTCAAACGACCCCCTGAACCCGCTCTACTACAATCAGGACGGCATCAACCGCCTGCAGGAAGTCGGCGTCGATGTGCTGAATTCCGGCATCACGTTTGGCATGGTGCTCGGCTCTGTGGCGCAGACGGAATTAGACGGGCCAGAGTTCGATCAGAATCTCGACAACGGCGACTATGACGGCCAGGCGGTCATCAATGCCGTTCCGTTCCTCATCTACAGCAAAGAAAACCCGGGGGACTACAAGATCGGCGAATACGATGGGCTGGCCGCTGCCGCGATTCCGCAGCGCGGGTTCAAGCACTTGGTATTTAACCTCAATATTTCAAATTTCGTTTCGCAGTGAGGCCCTGACAGATGGCAAATCCCAATGTCCCGCTGGGCCAACTTAATCGGCTCAAGGCAAGTGTGGTGTGGCGCGACTTCCCGGCGCTCAACATCACGGCGTCGTTTCTCGGCAAGGGCGGCATTCGCCCCTCTCCGGCAAGTGAGGCCACGACCTACATCCTCACCATGACGGGTGGCGTGCCTTCGCCGGAGCCCTATCAGGTGTTCAATCTCTCCATCGCGCTGCTGAAAACGCAGGCGCTCGCCGATGCGTACAAGAAACAGCTTGAGTTCAACGCCCTGCTCGGCAACTGCACGCTGCGTCCCGACATCCAGGGCAATGGCGGACTGTCGCCGTATCTGCTCAAGAATTGCTCGATCGTGAACGTTGGCGCGATGGCGTGGGATGGCTCGGAGGCCGTGTATCCGATCGATATCCGCGGCTTCTATGCTATCAACGCCGGGTTGTGGGGATAATCTTGAAGATCGACCAGAATCTGTTCCTCATCATCCCGGTCGACGTCGATACCGGAACGCTTTACGTCCATGCTGCTGCTCCGGGGCGCGAAGTGTTCGAGCGATACTTCCGCGTCGTGGCGCGCGCGTTTGGCGAAATTCAGGAAATGACCGGCTCCATGACAGGGCCGCGTGTCGCAATGCTGACCATCCGCGCCTGTGCGGCCGAGATGGGGCCCGGAGTTGTCAAGGAGGTTGAGGATGGTCTCATCGGCGAGATAAAGCGCCTCGCCAATGTCGCGGTCCCAGACAAAGGTCGATGGGATCAGGTGCCGCTCGAAGAAGCGGTGGCCCGAGGTCTCATCGACGAAACGGACGCCAGCGAGGTCGAAAATGCCCTCGCTTTTTTTATGTTGGGCTGCTCGATGTACCCCAAGGCGCTGAAGCGGGGAGCGCTGACGGCGGTGATGCAAACCTGGGGCGCGCGGATCGAGTCGTCCGACTTTACGGCGTTCGTCGATTCCTTGCCGACGTCGACCGCTCCCGCGAGTTCTGGCGTGAAGGTGGTATCGTCGGCGAGATCCTAGATTGGGCCGCGACTGAAGGCTTCCCGGCCCTGATGGACCGCTACGGCGTGAAATATTCGAACGTCCACCAATTCCGCCAGCGCTTCATCTTGGCCGCGCTGGCTGCGCGGAGCCCGCTATGACGATCCGCACCGTTCTGGAAATCCCGGTCGACGACACGGAATTCAAGGCTTTTCAGGAGAAGTTCCAGAAGTACCAGGACGAGCTCGCCAAGCAGCCCGGCGCCTGGGGGGCGATCAACAAGGAAACCCGGCAGGCGCTGCAGTCCATCACGGCCGCGCTCCTCGCCCAGAACGAACTCCACAAGCGCCTCAAGGACGACGCTGAGGAGTTGAACGACACGACGAACAAGAGCGCCGACGCATGGCGGCGCATGACGGACGATGCTTCGTCCTTCGCGACCAGGATCAAGGACGCGACTTCCTCGCTGCTCAAGTGGGTCGGCATTGGAAGCGTGTTTTCCGGGCTTGTGGGGGCCGGTGGGCTCTGGGGCCTCGACAGTCTGGCCGATACGGTCAACTCGACCCGCAGGCGCGCGCTGGGGCTTGGAATAGGCTACGGCGAGCAGAAGGCCTTCGACCTCAATTTCGGCCGGTTCGTCGATCCCGGCTTCCTTGGCAACGTCAACCAAGCGCTGACGGACGTGACGAAGCGTCAGGCGCTGTTCGGCGCCGGCTTGAGCCCGGGCGAGATCAACGGCCGGGATGCGGCCCAGGTGGGCGCGGCGCTTCTGCCTCACCTCAAGGCGCTGGCTGATCGCACGCCCACGGCCCTTCTCGGGCAGGTGCTGGCCGCCCGCGGGCTGGACCAGTTCGTATCGGCCGAAGACCTGCAGCGCCTCAAGAACACGTCCCCGGGCGAGATAGCCGGGCTACAGCGGCAGTTCGAGCAGGACCGCGGGTCGTTTGGCCTCAAGCCTGCGGATCAGCTTGCGTGGGCCAATTTCTCGCGCCAGATGCGCGCGGCGGGGCAGAGTGTAGAAAACACCCTTGTCGTCGGCCTATCGCGACTGACTACGCCATTGACCGACCTCTCCAAAGGCGTCACGGACGCCATAGCGGCGCTCCTCAAAAGCCCGACGGTCAGCCACTGGATCGATGAGATGGCGGTCGGGCTGGAGCATTTTGCCGCCTATGTCGGTACCCCGAAGTTCAAGAGCGACGTTGAAGGATTTGTCGCCAATGTTGGCGCGCTGTCGGACTCGATCATCGCCGGTCTGAAGGCATTGGGGATCATCCCCGGCGCTCCGAAGCCCGCGACAAGCGGCGCTCCATACGCGCCCGGCGTTGTCGGCTTCGCGCAGCACGTCAAAGAGCAGGCCCAGGCGAACGGGCTTGACGACTACATCGAATGGGATGCGCAGCTCGGAACGTATACGTGGCATAGCTGGAAGAGCAAGGCGAACGCGCGGGCGGGTGTTGGGGTCGCGCAGGACTATATCAAGCTCGGGCTGACACCAATGCAGGCCGCAGGAATGGCGGCGAACGTCGCCGCGGAAAGCGGCGGCAACCCCGATATCTGGAATCCCGATCGCATCCATTACGGACTGCTGCAATGGGATCCTGCCCGGCGCGCAAAATTCAAAGCCATGTTCGGCCACGACATGGTCGGCTCTTCTCGCGAGGAACAAGAAAAGTTCTCGCTCTGGGAGATAACGAAGGGAGATTACACTGACGCTGGCGTTGCGCTATCTGAGGCGAAGAGCGCGGCTTCGGCAGCGGCCGGGATTTCGCATCTCGATATCAAGCCAGATCACGACGCGGCCAATCAGCTTAGCAGAGCGTCAACCGCTGAGGCGATAATGAAGGCGCTTTACGCCAAGCCAAAGACGCCGCCTTCAAACCGCACCACGGTGCAGATCAATAACAACACGGGCGGTAATGCAGTGGTGACCGCGCAGTCCGCCATGGGGCCGCCGTGAATCCCGGATACGCCTCGTTTGCCCTCTCGTTTGAAATTTCTCCCATCACTTTGGTCGGAGGACTGGCGCAGTCTGTTCCGGGCGGCATGCTGCCCATCATCTCACTCACGCAACCCGGAGCATTTCCTGACGGTGTGACGGCCGGCGGCGACGTGCAAAGCCTGAACGACTATTTTGCCCACTTCAAACCGGCGGCGGGCTCGGAACTCATCGCCATTCAACTCGGCAAATATCCGTTTGCCAATCAGTTCGTCGCTGCGAACGCCATCATCGTCGAGCCGCTGCGGTTTTCTATGATGATGATCTGCCCGGTGAAGGGCGACGGATCGTATTCGCAGAAGCTGTCCATCATTTCGTCGCTCCAGCAATCCTTGGCCCAACACGCGATCTCGGGCGGGACCTACAATGTGGCGTTTCCGTTCTTTTTTTACACGAACGCCATCCTGCTCAAGATGTTCGATGCATCGGACGGATCGAGCGAACAGACCTCCGTCACGTACCAGATGGACTTCGAGCAGCCACTCCTGACGCTCGAGCAGGCCCAGGCGGCAGAGAACACGATGATGAGCCAGTTCTCCAACGGCTCGCAGATCGACGGTCAGCCGGCATGGTCGAATCTGTCCAACGCCGTGGGACAGCCGCAAAGCCTTGCCGGGCCGCCGATAATCCCGGGACAGCAGGGCCTCGTGTCGTCAGGCATCTCGGGACCGCAGTGATATGCCGGCACCCCCGCCCGTCCCGGCGCCGCCCGCGCAACAGAATCCCTTCGGCAGTTCCGGATCGTCCGGAGCGACCGTCTATCCCTTCACGCCTTCGCGCAACGGCTACCCGCCGTTCCAGTTCCAGCCGACTCTTGACGGCAACGTCTACACGGCGATCACGACCTGGAACGCCGCGGCGCAGCGCTGGTATCTCAACCTCTATGCGCTGGACGGCACGCTTGTCGTCGCAATCCCGGTCATCGGGTCACCTGCCGCCCTGCCGCTGCAATCCCTCAATTGGGCATTTGGCACCGTCACGGCGACGATCGAGAACCCGCACAATATCCCGCTCGGCGCACAGGCAAAGCTGACCGTTGCCGGGTGCGCGCCGGCCGCGTTCAACGGCACATTCATCGTCAGCGCCACGGGGCCGACAAGCTTCAGCTACAAGGTTCCGGCCAATCCCGGGCAGGCTTCTCGGCTCGGCATTGCGGCGTTCAACGTCAATCTCGTAGCCGGCTACTTCACCACATCGCTTCTCGTGTTCCGCGAGTCCGCGAACCAATTTGAAGTAAGCCCGTGAGATACTTTCGCATCGTGATCACCAACCCGCAAACCGGCGCCGTCGTGGTGCCGAGTTCTCTGGCTTCGATCGACCCGACGTCCTCCTACACGAGCTTCGTCAACGGCAAGACGCTCCCCGGCGCGCTCAACGTCGAGTTCGACATTCCCGTCACCGTCTATGCCGTGCCGTTCGGCGAGGCCTTCGTGCGCATCTGGGGCGTGTCGCTCGCGGAAATCTCGCAGGCGAACGACCTCAACAATCTCAATATCGCGGTCTATGGCGGGTTCCAGAAAGGCCTGCCGCTCGCTGATCCATCGCAAGCCGGCCTGCTGGTGCAGGGCTACATCTATCAGGCGCTCGGCAACTGGATCGGCAACTCCATGACGCTGGACCTCTACATCCGGCCCGGCAATTCGGCGACAGATTCGACGCCGACGAAACCGAAGAACATCACGCTCAACTGGAAAAAGGGAACGCCTCTTTCCGGAGCGCTGCAGCAGACACTATCAGCCGCTTATCCCGGCTTTACCTCGACGATCAACATCAGCTCCAAGGTCGTCGCGACGGAAGATCAGATCGGCTACTACTCCGGCATGGAGCAACTCGGCGCCTATGTGAAGGCTATGAGCAAACAGATCGTCGGCGGGTCCTATCAGGGCGTCGACATCCTGCTCACCGGCACAACCTTCAAGGTAGACGACGGCACGGTCCAGAACACGCCGAAGCAGATCGCCTTCAAGGACATGATCGGTCAGCCGACATGGCTGGACAGCGTGACGATCCAGACGAAGTTCGCCATGCGGGCGGACATCGCCGTCATGGATTACCTGCAGTTCCCGCCGGCCATCACGACACAGAGCGGTAATGCGAACTCACCATTCGTCAATCCCAAGGCGACCTTTCAGGGAACTTTTCAGGTCAAACAAATTCGCCACGTTGGCAATTATCGCCAGGCTGACGGCAATTCGTGGGTCACGGTCGTCGATACCTATTCGACGGCACCGGTTGCGGCACAACAGGCTGCGTGATGGATAGCAGCAACGCACAGAAGACGCCGCTCGCGCGCGCGCTCAACGCCACGGCGCAGCGCCGAGCCCTCGATGCGATCGCAGTAACGGGCAGGGCGCTTCCGGCTCATGTCGTCGCGGTCTCGGGATCGATCGTCACGGTTGCGTTCGACGTCTCGGGGCCATGGACGATCCCGAACGTCACCTGCCCGATCCAGGGTCCGGAATACATCCGCATGCCGACGCGGGTTGGGGACAAGGGATGCGTGTTCCCCGCCGATGCGTCGCTGGGCGGAAATTCCGGTCTCGGCTCCGGTCTCGCGACAATCCCATCGCTGCCGGCAAACCTCTCGGCCGTCGTGTTCTTCCCGTTCGGCAATTCGACATGGACCGCAACCGACGATCCGAACGCCGTGGTGATCTATGGTCCGAACGGCGCGATCATCCGCGACACCGGCGGCAATTCGAAGGTCACAGTCACGCCGTCGCTCATCACCCTCGAGGCGACAACGATCAATCTCAACGGAACCGTGATGATCAACGGCCACGCCTATCTGATGCACGAGCACACACTGGTGCAGAGCGGGACGGACGTGTCGGGACCGGTGTCGCCGTGAGAACCTATGGCCGCGTGACGGACGAATATGGAAATAAAACTTGGGTGACCGTGGAGTCGAATCCGCAGCAGGGTGACGATTACGTCTTTTGCACCGCGCTCTGTCAGGTGCTGAAGCTGAACCTCAACGAGTCGCCCTTCTATGCCAATTACGGCATCCCGGCGCATCCTTCGGTCATCCAGCAGATCGCGCCGGACTACAACGTGGCGCTGACGCAGAAGCAGTTCTCGCAGTATTTCGCAAACCTCAGCATCTCGAAGCTGCCTCCACTTCCCAATGATCCGACGCCGCAATACAATGTGAGCATCACGACCCATCAGGGCGTGCAGCCCGACATGGGGCAGATCCCGCAATGAGCAATCTTCCCCCTCTCGTCATCACCGCTGCGGGGCCGCAACCCACGCCGCCGGCGACGCTTTACCAGCGGCTGATTGCTCTCGTTGCTGCTGCTGTCCCGGGCTACACGGCCAATCTCCCCGGCTCGCTGATTGACGATGTGGCGGGCACGGACGTCGGCGCTCTGGTGATCTGCGACCAGGCGCGCATCGACCTCATCAATTCGCTCGATCCCTACACGGCAAATCCTCAGCTTCTCATCAGCCTCGGCAACATGCTGGGCGTGCCACAAGGTCTCGGATCGAATACCAGCGTCTACGTGGTTTTCACCGGCACGGTCGGCTTCGTGATCGGCAAGGGCTTTGTCGTCTCGGACGGCGCGCATCAATACGCGGTCCAGGATGGCGGGATCGTCAATTCGACAGGTTCATCGCTGCCGCTGTTCTGCCTCGCGACGGCGGCTGGCACATGGGCTGTTCCGGCCGGGACCGTGACGTCCATCGTCACCTCAGTGCCGGGCAGCATCACGCTCAGCGTGACAAACCCCGCGGACGGCCTGCCGGGCGTCGGGGAGCAGAGCGAAGAGGACTATCGCGCCCAGGTGCTCACCGCGAACCTCGCGGCCTCGCAGGGCATGACGAGCTATTTGCGGACGCTTCTGAGCAATGTCTCGGGCGTTCAGCCGCG
>Ga0265338_10000456_pt1 | contig 72990 bp, 51 predicted proteins | sample 42126metaG_FD_193579 | JGI IMG/M metagenome (GOLD analysis project Ga0265338, IMG submission 193579) | Rhizosphere microbial communities from Carex aquatilis grown in University of Washington, Seatle, WA, United States - 4-21-26 metaG | ecosystem: Host-associated > Plants > Roots > Rhizosphere...
GGATAACGTCGTGACGTTTTCTATTCCCGGCCCTGATAACCTCTCCGTAGAAATTAATAACCTCCCTCCTCTTTTTATCTTTGCGAACCCGGCCGAATACGAAGAAATCTCTCCCAGTCTGCCGGGCGTTCTTTACTTTGGCCCCGGGGTCCATCGTCCGGGATACATCACCCTCAAGGACAACGAGACGGTGTATATCGCCGCCGGTGCGATCGTCTATGGAAGTATTCGCGCAAGCGGAGTTCACAACATCCGTGTGATCGGGCGGGGCATTCTGGACGGCGAGTTCAAGTTCAAACAGATGGTATTAATTGAGAATTGCCAGAATGTTCGCTTTGAAGGCGTGATCATTCGGAACGGAGACGGCTGGACAAACACGCTCATCAACTGCGACGGGCTCCATTACGATCATGTAAAAGTGTTGAGCTTTGGCCCCGGCGGCGACGGCATCGATCCTCTTAATTCTCGGAGTATAGTTATCTCCCACTGTTTCTTACGGTGCACCGACGATTGCATCGCCATAAAGGCTCCGGCGGCCGCACAGGACGTTGACCAGGTGCTCATCAACGACAATACCATGATCGGATTTGCGTTCAGCGACGGCGTAACGATCGGGTTCGAGACGAACACAGCGTCCATCCGCAATGTTACCGTGCGCAATTGCGACGTGATCCTTGCCCGTGGAGGAAGCCGGGTGGAAGGCCACAGCGGGTTCAGCATCATTTGCGACGGACCGGCGACGATCTCTCACATCCTATATGAAAACATTCGTGTTGAGAAAGCTGAAATTAAGTTATTCGAGTTGAATATCACCGACGGCACGAAATACGGAACCGGTCCTCCCGGGCACATCAACGACGTTACGCTGAAAAATATCTCGTGGGGTCATGAAAACCCGATCCTTCTCAACGGCTTCGACGAAACGCACCGGATACAGACGGTCACCTTCGAGAATTGCACCGTCGGCGGCAGGCCGCTCCGCGACTTGCAATCGGCCGTCATGCATATCGGAAAGTTTGTCGATGATGTCGTTGTGAAATGAGAGTCGAAGGGGCCTCTCACGCAGATCCCGAAGGGATGGCTTCGCCAGCGTCTTTGCGAGCGAAAAACTAGAAGCCATCTCAAAAACTCCGAAAAATGTCATTCTGAACGGAGCGAAGCGGAGTGAAGAATCCATGACAATAATGCACTTTGAATCTACGAAGCTTCAGTGTCGTGGATGCTTCTCCCGCCAATAAGCGGCGGGATCAGCATGACATTTACAAATGCATTCTACATCGAAACCATTTTTGAGATGGCTTCTAGCTAGATGTCTCGAACTATGCAATCAATATCATGAATATTTCAATAGTACGGCTGTTCGTTTTATCATGTTTGTCAGTTGCACAAACGGGCTTTATGTTTGGTGGATTGCCCTCCACTTCTATCGTGACAGTTTTTAACCTTCGAACCGAATTAAAATCAAATCCGCTCGGCATCGACGTTGCCAACCCGCGCTTAAGCTGGGAATTGCATTCAGATGCAAGAGGGATCATTCAAACCGCGTACGAGATCATCGTCGGCGACAATCAACAGAATGTGGAAAACAATATTGGCAGTAGTTGGCAAAGTGGTAAAGTTGCGTCGCATTCCACATTCGGCATTGTGTTTTCCGGCAAGCCGTTAGCTTCGTTTACTCGGTACTTTTGGAAGGTAAGAGTCTGGGATGGAAATGATCGGCCTTCCGAATGGAGCTCGGTAAGCTGGTTCGAAACCGCAATGATGATCGAATCCGATTGGCAGGCGCAATGGATCAGCGACCATCATCCCCTTCCCGTCAACGACGAAGATTTCTACAAAGAGCAGCCCGCCCCGTTGATCCGCAAAGACATTATTATAGAGAAAGAAGTTTCATCCGCACGTTTATATATTTCAGGCTTGGGTTATTATGAAGCCCGGCTTAACGGCGCGAAAATCGGCGACGCGATGCTCGACCCCGGATGGACCCAGTATGCAAAGCAAGTTCTCTACTCCACATACGATGTGACCTCCCAGCTGCAAAAAGGAAATAATGCTATCGGTATTCTCCTCGGCAACGGATGGTACAATCCTCTACCCTTGAATATTTTTGGGTTCAACCTTCGAAAGACGCTTACGACCGGCAAACCGTGCGTGAAGGCACAACTGAGGATCGTCTTCAGCGATGGAACTATAACAACTTTTGCCACCGATTCGACGTGGAAATCGGGCGATGGACCGATCGTGAAGAACAATGTTTATCTGGGTGAAATGTATGATGCAAGAAAAGAACAACGCGGCTGGGATATGCCGGCATTCTCCGACAGCGCGTGGCAGCACTGCACAATACTGTCCGGACCGGCAGGTGTGCTCTCCGCTCAAATACAGCCGCCGGTCAGAGTAACGCGTGTGTTGGCTCCGAAATCTATTCACGAATTAAAACCAGGAACGTTCATCATCGATTTTGGACAGAATTTTGCCGGGACGGTGAAGCTCAGGGTGAAAGGTCCGGCCGGATCAACCGTGAAAATCCGCTGCGGCGAAGACATTCATCCCGACGGCTCTTTGAACTATTTTACAAACCTCGTTGCGCAGCTCAAAGATATCTGGAATATGGATCCGGGAAAAGGGGCGCCGAGGCCTCCGGTAAGCACGATCACATATATTTTGAAAGGAAATGGCGACGAAGTTTACTCACCGCGGTTTACGTTCCACTCGTTCAGATATGCGGAGGTAACCGGATTTCCCGGAACGCCCGACTCAACTTCCGTTGTGGGGCTGCGCATGAATGCCGACCTTAAACAAAGCGGAAGCTTTGCATGCTCGAACGAAATGTTCAACAAAGTGCAGCAGATGGTGGAATGGACATTTTTAAGCAACGTGTTCAGCGTGCAGAGCGATTGCCCCGGACGGGAAAAATTCGGGTATGGCGGAGATGTTGTGACGACGTCAGAAGCGTTCTGTTATAATTATGACATGAGCAATTTTTACAGAAAGGTGGTTCAGGATTTTGCCAACGATGCCCGGCCCAATGGAGGAATGACGGAGATCGCACCTTCAACGGGAATTGCGATTGAAGGAATGGGAGACGGAACCGGCCCCCCGGGCTGGCAGCTCGCGTTTCCTTTTGGATTGAAAATACTGTACGACTACTACGGCGATCTGCAAAGCGTCGAAAAATACTATGACATTTTGAAGAAACAGGTCGAGTTCATGCGCTCGGTAACTCCCGATAATATTGTCGAACGTGATATCAGCGACCATGAAAGCCTCGACCCCAAACCAATTTCTCTGTCGGCGACAGCTTTCTACTATCATCACGTAACAATTCTAGCTGAGTTTTCTCATCTTCTGAAGAAAGACAGAGATGCCGCACACTATGATTCGCTGGCGAGCGAAATTAAGAATGCTTTCGCGGGAAGGTTTTTGAAGGCTGGGAAAGGCATTTTCGATTCCGGAACGCAAGCGGCGCAACTCATTCCGCTCTATTACGATTTTGTCCCGGCGAATGAGAAGGATGCGGCAATAAACAGATTGATGTTTGAAATAAACGATACGCACAACGGCCATCTTTCAACCGGCATTTTCGGTACCAAATTCCTGTTTGAGGTATTCCGCCGCGAGAACCGCAGCGACGTCGCCTATTCCGTCGCGAACCGGCGCGGTTTTCCCGGGTATGCCGACATGCTGGCGCACGGAGCCACGACATTGTATGAAAGTTGGAAGTATCCCGACACGGTAAACTCTCAGAATCATCCGATGTTCGGCTCCATATCTGAATGGTTCTATAAATCTCTTCTTGGCATCAATGCAACTGCACCGGGATTCACATCATTCGAGATCAAACCGCAGCCGGCCGGTGACCTTGTGTGGGCGAAGGGATATTATGATGCCGTCGTCGGCAGGATCGTCAGCGACTGGAAAATTGACGGCACACACTTCACACTGCACGTGACTGTTCCGGCGAACACAACTGCGACACTGTATATCCCTTCCCTTCCGAATAAAGAAGTTCTGGAATCCGGAGCGCCTGCTTACAGCACGGCTGGAATAACGTTTAAAGAATACAAGGATACGTACGCGATATTCGAAGCCCAATCGGGAGAGTATGTATTTGAATCCATCTATCAGAACTGAAGTTGTCATTCTCAACATGGTTTTCTGGTAAATGGTATGAATAATGAACTATCCACGAGAGACACAAAATCACACGAAGCATTAATTTTACTTTTCAGGAAATACTGCATTCCTTCACAGGGTTTACAACAGTGAACGATCTGCAGGAAACTATTCCCTTCGCGATCTTAGTGGATATTTTTTAAACAACGTAAGGACTAATGGTATGAAAAAGTTCGGGATTCTTCTTGCATTCCTTGTTTCGGTGAGTTGTTATGCGCAAAAATTCGACGGCCTTGCCCTCACTCCTCCAATGGGCTGGAACACCTATAACACGTTCGCCGGAAACTTCAACGAGAAAATAATCCGCGATATGGTGGATGTTATTGCCTCGTCGGGTATGAGAGATGCCGGGTACCGCTACATCATCATCGATGATAATTGGACAAGCACCCGCGACAGCCTCGGCTTTCTAACTGTGGACACAACGAGATTCCCCTCGGGGTTGAAGGCGCTATCCGACTACATTCATTCCAAGGGTTTAAAACTTGGGCTGTATTCGGACGTAGGGTATCAGACATGCGGCGGTTTTGTTGCAAGCCGCGGACATGAATTTCAGGATGCGATCATGTTTGCGCGCTGGGGATGCGATTACTTAAAATATGATTGGTGTGCCTCCGACGGGCTCAACGCGGTCGGCGCGTATACGACGATGAGAGACGCACTGTATGCAGCGAAAAGACCGATGGTCTTCAGCATGTGCGAATGGGGAAACAGCAAACCATGGGAATGGGCCGGATCGGTCGGGCACCTGTGGAGAACCACGGGAGACATTACTTCGTGCTGGGATTGTGTTGATACGCATGGCGGCAAATATAATTCATGGGGGGTGATGTACATCCTCGACATGCAGGACAGTCTCCGCAAATATGCCGGGCCCGGGCATTGGAATGATCCGGATATGCTCGAAGTTGGAAATGGAAGTCTTACGCTCACCGAGAGCCGGGCCCACTTTTCCATATGGGCAATGCTTGCCGCACCATTGATCGCAGGAAATGATCTGCGAAAAGTATCAAAAGATGTGCTCGATATTCTAACGAACAATGAGGTCATTTCAATAGACCAGGATTCTCTAGGAATTCAAGCTTTCCGTCAAAGCAAAATCGACAGCCTGGAAATTTGGTACAAGCCCCTAAAAAACGGCGATTGGGCGTTGTGCTTTTTTAATCGCGGTTCAAAGACTGTTAACGTCAACTACGACTGGAAACAACAAACTATTTATGACGATGTTGCAAAATTGGAATTACGATTTGACAAACAACTATATACTCTGCGCGATCTGTGGGCTAAGAAGGAAATCGGAACAACCGGACAAACTCTTCCATTGAAGCTACTCTCACACGATGTCCTCCTGCTGAGATTGCAAAAATAAAAGAACATTTGTGCAGCATGGATTACTAATTTTCTGAGCGGAGATTTATTATGAAACAACTGAACACGATTTTATTTTCCTTCTTCATTTTTATAGCATGTGCCCATACTCAAACAAACAATTCACCAGAACAACTGCCCGGCAACGGACTGGCGCAGCATGACTTTCTTTATGCCGGAGAATCGCATAATCGTCAGGTGTTTATCGTAAAAAACGGCAGCGTGGTTTGGTTCTACGACGACTCAGCCGGCAAAGGCGAGGTCAGCGATGCGGTGCTCCTTTCCAACGGCAATGTGCTGATCGCTCATCAGTTCGCGGTCAACCTCATCTCGCCGGGAAAAAAGATATTATGGAATTATGATGCGCCGAGCGGTACGGAAATACATACTGCGATGCCGATCGGGAACAATCATGTTCTCTTCGTTCAGAACGGCGACCCGGCAATGGTAAAAGTGATCAATATTGTGACCGGCGAGATCAAGAAACAATTTCAGGTGCCTGTTGGGAATCCCAAAAATACGCACGGTCATTTCCGGCATGCAAGGATCACAGCGGCCGGCACACTGTTGATCGCCCACATGGATATGAACAAAGTCTGCGAGTATAATGCGGACGGAACAGAGGTCTGGTCATTTCCGGCAGATGTTCCCTGGAGTGCGAACCCGTTGAAAAACGGCAATGTGCTTATTGTTGACCGTCAGGATATTCGTGAAGTGAACCACCGCGGAGAAACTGTTTCCCGGTTTTCCCGCAGCGATGCAGGCGAATTTACACTTGGCTCATTGCAACAAGCGTGGCGCCTGCCGAACGGCAATACGCTCATCAATAATTGGGTGAATGAATGGAATGGCCCGATCGACAAATCTCATCCGCCGATCCAAGCGATTGAATTGACGCCCGACAAGAAAATTGTTTGGGTGCTGCGGTCGTGGAAAGACCCGGATCTTGGTCCGGCGACAACAATCCAAGTTCTGGATGAAACCGGGGCGCCCGAAAATGTGAGCTTCGGAGACGTCAAATAGAATTTAACCGGCAGTGAACTCTTTGAAGCCATGAGAAAAAAATCAAAAGGATTCAAAATAATGAGAACAAAACTATTTCTGAAAAGCTTTGCCGTATTCGTTTTCTGTATCAATGCTGCATATTCACAATCAACCGCAAGGGAAAAATCGTCGTTCGACCTGGGCTGGAAATTTCACTTAGGCGACTTGAGCGCGGCAAAAGAGCCGTCATTCAGCGATACCTCGTGGCGTTCTATTGACGTGCCGCATGACTGGAGTATTGAAGCCGATTTTAACAGTCAATACGCCAGTTGCACAGCCTATCTTCCGGGCGGATTCGGCTGGTATCGGAAAACATTTGAAATTCCCAGGAACTATCAAGGTAAAACTATAACGATCCAGTTCGATGGCGTATACTGCAACAGCGAGGTTTGGGTCAACGGCAAATACATTGGCAAGCATCCGTATGGATACACCAGTTTTTACTATGACCTCACGCCGTATCTGGAGATTGGAAAAAAGAATGTCATTGCCGTGCGCGTAGACCATATGAAATACGCCGATACGCGGTGGTACAGCGGTTCCGGTATTTATCGGCATGTCTGGCTTATTGCAACTAAAAATATTCACGTGGCTCAATGGGGCACGCAGGTTTTAACTCCCGAAGTTACACCTTCCGACGCGAACGTAACCGTACAAACAACCATCGCCAACGATACCAAAGTCAGTAAAACCATAAAACTGCTGTCATCTCTTGTAACCGAGGACGGGAAAGAAGTCGCCGCTGCTGAAGCTATGGTCCCGCTGTCCGATAGTCTAACGGCGGTCAGCCAGACGTTCAACATACATCATCCTGTCCTGTGGACCACTGAAAATCCTTACCTGTATACGGTGAAAACAAAAATCGTTTCTGGTGCCGATGTCGTCGATGAATATGAAACGCCGTTTGGCGTTCGCACAATCAGGTTCGATGCGGATAAAGGGTTCTTTCTTAATGGAGTAAGCACAAAACTCAAAGGCGTGTGCCTTCATCACGACGGAGGTTCCGTGGGGGCCGCCGTTCCCGAAAAGATCTGGAGGATCCGGCTCGAAAAACTCAAGGCTGCCGGATGCAATGCCATTCGTACAAGTCACAATCCTGTCGCGCCTGAGTTTCTTGATTTGTGCGACCGGATGGGTCTTATGGTGATGGCCGAAGCCTTCGACGAATGGGACTACCCGAAGAATAAATGGATCGACGGCTGGAACCAGACTCAAGCCGGTCATAACGGGTATCCTGATATTTTTGAACAGTGGAGCGAAAAAGATTTGTCTTCTATGGTGTACCGCGATAGAAATCACCCCTCTATTATTATCTGGAGTATCGGTAATGAACTTGATTACAACAACGATCCATATTCCGATCCGACGAACGCCAATTATAGTCCCGACAAGCCGGATGCATCCCGGATTGTCGATATCGCACGTACATTTGTCGAGATAGTAAAAAAGATCGATACATCGAGACCCGTTACGATGGCAATAGCTATTGTACCAATTTCAAATAAATTAGGAGTGCCCGAGGTCTTGGATATTGCAGGATATAACTATACCGAAAGCGCTTATCAGAACGATCACAAACAATATCCTAGCAGGATTATTTTTGGCAGCGAAAACTCGCACAATTATTCTGCTTGGCTGGCTGTCAAGAATAATGAGTTCATTAGCGGCCAATTCTTATGGACGGGTGTTGACTATATGGGCGAGGCAAGAAAATTTCCGAGTCACGCCTCAACATCGGGGCTGCTCGATTTAACCTCGTTTGAAAGACCCATTTATTTCTGGCGGCAGGCTATGTGGTCGGACAAACCGATGGTATATCTTACAGCCCGTAAAATGAACGCCGCAGATCAAAAATCAGTTGATCCGATGTCAAATTTGGCAGGGTTTTTAAATTCATCAGACCAGAACGAACATTGGAATTATAGTGCCGGGGATTCGGTTCTCGTAATGGCATTTACTAATTGTAACAGCGTAGAATTGTTCCTTAACGGAAGATCTTTGGGAAAAAGGAAATCTGATCCGTCAAACTCTTGTCTATGGTGGTACGTACCGTACGAAGCCGGTGCTGTAAAAGCCTTTGCCGAAGGACCGGATAACAAAATGTTGACGGCTGAACTACAAACAGTATATGAACCGGAAAAAATATTTATCAAACCGGATACGAAAACGTTGAAAGCCGACAGCCAGGATGCTGCAGTCGTTGAAGTTCAACTGCTTGATAAAAATAACAACAGGGCGTTTTTTGCCAACAACCCAATTACTTTCGAAATACGTGGAGAAGGCAAGATTATCGGCGTTGACAACGGCGATGCCTCAAGTCTGGAAAACTATAAACTGCCGAAACGCCAATCGCGTCTTGGCCGCTGCATCGTCATCGTACAAACCACCGGCAAGAAAGGTACCATGACGCTGACAGCTACATCACAAGGATTGCCGGATGCATCGGTAGAAATAGTAAGCAAATAATTTCTTATGGATAAAACACACCTGGCCCTTGCTCTTTTTTTCCTCCATGCCGCCGGAGTCATGCCCCTCATGGCTCAACCCGACACGGTACAGCGCCGACATTCATTTGTATGCACCGATTATACCGGAGGAAATGTTTATATTGTTTCAGAAAGCGGTACAATAGAATGGACATATCCGGCGACCCGGTGCAATGATATCTGGATGCTACCGAACGGAAATCTGCTCTTCAATACCGGCAACGGAGTAAGAGAGGTAACGCGAAACAAGGAAGTTGTTTTCTCTTACGAGTCTCTAAGCGAAATTTACGCCTGCCAGCGGCTGCCGAACGGCAACACCTTCATCGGTGAATGCAGTTCCGGACGCTTACTGGAAGTTTCGCCGGACGGGAAGATCGTAAAACAAATAAAGCTCCTCCCGGACAGCGTGGACGGCGGCCACTCCTTCATGCGCAACGCTCGAAAACTGCAAAACGGACACTATCTCGTTGCGCATTATGGTTTGGATAAAGTGTGCGAGTATAACTCAGCGGGCAAACCAGTGAAAGAATTTCCAATAAAAGGAGGTCCGCATTCTGTGATCCGGCTGCCGAACGGCCGAACACTCATCGCCTGTTCCGACCATAACGGCGATCCGCGTGTTGTCGAGGTTGATTCCTCCGGCGCTATCACGTGGCAGTTATCGAAAAACGAATTGCCCGGAATTGAGTTGAAGTTTATGACGGGAATGCAGTACCTCCCCGGCGGCAACCTCGTTCTTACAAATTGGCTGGGACATAACCAGCTTGGAAAAGCGCCGCATGCTTTCGAAATAACCCGCGATAAAAAAGTAGTGTGGATTTACAACGATAATTCCATTCTTAAAACAATGTCGAGTATCCAGTTGTTAGATGTTCCCGGTGAGATATTCCACTAAGAACACGAAGGTGCACCAAGGAAAAATATCTAACCTAAAAAGTCCTTTATGAAAATAAATAACATTGATTTTTCTCTTCGTGTTTTTTTGTGTCCTTCGTGGATTCTCCTCTCCGCTTTTATTCTCACAGTTTTCATCCCCCCGGCATCTCCGGCGCAGACAAAAACCGTTTTCAGCGTACGATACTACGGCGCCAAAGGCGACGGCAAAGCAATAGATTCCCCCGCAATCAATTCTGCGATCGAAGCCGCCTCCGAATACGGCGGCGGGACGGTATACTTTCCCGCGGGCGATTATCTCACCGGTTCCATTCGGTTACGAAGCAATATCACGCTATACCTTGACAACGGCTGCACACTCATCGCCGTTTCAGAGAATCCGGAATTGAACTACGACCAGGCGGAAAAGAGCGTTAACGATATTTATCAGGATTACGGACACAGTCACTGGCACAACGGACTGATCTGGGGAGACAGCCTCCACGACATATCCATCGTCGGCCAGGGAAAGATTTACGGCAAGGGCCTGTTGAAGGATTGGGCCAAAGAGAGCAAGACTGCGGACAAAACAATAAGCCTTTACCGGTGCCGCAATGTCCTCTTGAGAGATTTCACGATAGCCCACGGCGGATGGTTTGCAATCCTTGCTGCCGGCGTCGACAACCTCACGCTTGACAATCTGAAAATAGATACCAACAGAGATGGAGTCGATATCGACTGCTGCAGAAATGTGCGCGTTTCCAATCTTTCCATCAACTCCCCGTACGACGACGGGCTTTGCCTGAAAAGTACGTTCGCGCTCGGTTATGCCCGTGCGACAGAAAATGTTACGATCACAAATTGCCAGGTCAGCGGTTATGACGAAGGAACGCTGTTGGACGGAACATATAAACGCTCTCAGAACCCGGACTACGGTCTCCATCCTACCGGACGAATTAAATTCGGAACAGAATCGAACGGCGGATTCAAGAATATCGCAATCTCCAATTGTGTCTTCGATTACTGCCGCGGGTTCGCTCTGGAAGCCGTCGACGGCGGAATTCTGGAAGACGTCACGATCACCAACATCACGATGAGAGACATTGTGAACGATCCGATATTCCTGCGGATTGGCGCCAGGATGCGCGGACCTGCCGGGACGCCCGTAGGCACGATCAGAAGAATTGCGATGGGCAACATTATTGTCTATAATGCAGACCCTTCGTACTCCTGCACTATTGCCGGGCTGCCCGGCCATCCTATTGAACATATTCAGTTGAACAACGTTCGTGTCTACTATAAAGGCGGAGGCGCGAAAGAAAAATCTGAAGGAGAGATCCCGGAAAATGAAACCAAGTATCCCGAGCCGGGCATGTTCGGCGTTGCACCTGCGTACGGCCTCTTCGTTCGGCACGCAAAAGATATAGCATTGAGCGGCGTTGAGTTCAATGTTTTGAAGCCCGATGAGCGCACCGGTTTGATGTTCGATGACGTCGACGGTGTTGATCTCCGAAACGTGACGGTCCAGAGAACAGATAGCTCAAACGCAGTCGTTTTAAAGAATGTTAAACATTTCAATGTCCTTCAAAGCAAAGGCATTGAGGATCAAAAGATAGAGTCTGTAAAAGAAAAGAAATTCTAACGAGCGCAGTTTCAAATAAGAATTTTCCGTCTCTGTCATTCTGAATCCTGCGAAGCGGAGTGACTGCCAAAGGCATCCCTTCGGAAGAATCTATGTCAACACAGATGCGAAAATCTACGAAGCTTTAGTGCCGATCCTTCTCCCGCCATAAATCGGCGGGACCAGAATAACAATGATTGAGCAGCGTCCCTCAACTCTGAATTCATCCTGAGCGGAACGTAGGATCTAGAAAGCGCAACGTGGAATCCAAAAGGAAAATATATTGCTATCCCAATAATCAAGAGTGCCAACTATGAAATCGAACATTCGATATGCAATCGCTGCACTATTATTTTTGATCAACTATTCAATGAACGGCCAGCCTCAGACGCAATCGTCACCGCGGGAAAAACTCCTGATGGACTCCGGCTGGCGCTTTGCCCTCGGACATGCGTACGATACAAGGAAGGATTTCGACAACGGCAGCGGCTACTTCTCGTACTTTGCGAAAACCGGCTACGGGGACGGCGCCGCATCGAAAAATTTTGACGACCGCGGCTGGCGGGTGCTTGACGTGCCGCACGATTGGTGCGTTGAACTTCCCTTCGACAGCCTCGGCGGGTTTAGTCACGGCTACAGAGCGATCGGACGCAATTTTCCTGAGAACAGCGTAGGATGGTACCGAAAGAAATTTTCAATTCCAGATTCCGACCTGGGCAGGCGGATCTCCGTCGAATTCGACGGCGTGTTCCGCAATTCGATAGTGTGGGTGAACGGTTTCTATCTCGGCACCGAACACAGCGGATACGCCGGTTTCAGCTATGACATTACCGATTATCTCAATTACGGAGGCGACAACGTTATTGCCGTTCGTGTGGACGCGACAATGGAAGAAGGCTGGTTCTACGAAGGCGCTGGAATCTACAGGCATGTCTGGCTTACGAAAACGGCTCCTCTCCACATCGTCAAAGACGGAACGTTCGTAACCACCGACCTGGAAAAAAATGCTGCCGTGATCACGACTCGGACCTCGCTCAAGAATGAATCGCTGAAAAATATTTCTTTCAATATTGAAGAATCCATTGTCGATTCATCGGGCAAGTCGATCGCATCCGGCACAAAGAAAAATCTCTCTCTCAAAGCGGGCGATCAGGAAGAATTCGTCAGCCGGTTCAAAGTTGTTGATCCAAAGCTGTGGTCGCCAGAAACACCATATCTGCACATGCTGAAAACGGTCATTCGATCCGGCGAAAGGACCCTCGATTCGTATGAATCCCGTTTCGGCATCCGAACGGTCCGCTTCGATGCGAACCAGGGCTTCTTCTTGAACGGAAAGCATTTGAAAATAAAAGGCACTGCCGACCACCAGGATCATGCAGGTGTGGGAATTGCCGATCCCGATGCGCTGCAGGAATTTCGTGTCAGAAAATTGAAAGAGATGGGAAGTAACGCGATCCGGACTGCGCATAATCCGCCGGCGCCGGAATTGCTGGATGCGTGCGACCGTCTCGGCATGCTGGTACTCGATGAGAACCGGCTGATGGGGATTAATCAGGAACATTTCGACTGCCTGGAGCGCTTTATGAAGCGGGACCGGAATCATCCGAGCGTTGTCTTATGGTCGCTCGGCAATGAAGAATGGGGCATCGAAAGCAATATCAAAGGAGCGCGCGTCGGAGCAACCATGCAGGCATTCGCGCAGCGTTTTGATTCATCGCGTGCATTTACCGCTGCGATCAGCGGCGGATGGGACAACGGTACCGGCATGGTGCTGCAGGTGATGGGATACAATTATATCGTTCAGGGGGACATTGACGAACACCACAAAAAATTTCCCTGGCAGGCGGGAATCGGTACGGAAGAAAGCAATACCGGCGGAACAAGAGGCATCTACGTCTCGGACAATGCAATAGCTCACATGGCTCCAGCCGCGCGTGAAAATGCCGGCACTGAAGCCGGGTGGAAGTTCTATGCCGCCCGCCCTTTCCTGTCCGGACTTTTCTACTGGACCGGCTTCGATTACCGGGGTGAAATGAATCCGTACGATTGGCCGGCGGTCAGTTCGCAGTACGGAATTATGGACGTGTGCGGGTTCCCGAAGGATATTTTCTATTACCTGAAATCATGGTGGGGCAAAGAGCCCGTGCTGCACATTGTCCCCGATTGGAAATGGAACGGACATGCCGGGCAGAATTCCACAGTAACGGTGTATAGCAACTGCGAACGCGTCGAACTCATCCTCAACAATAGAAGCCTTGGCACAAAAGCGATGCCGCAGAACGGTCACCTGGAGTGGACGGTGAATTATCAACCGGGCATTCTCTCTGCACGCGGTTACGCGGCTGATAAAGTGATAGCGGAGAGCACCATTGACTCGCCGGGAGATGCGGCGGCTCTTCGATTGATCCCGGACCGGAGTTCCATCAGCGCCGATGGAAAAGACATTTCAGTGATCACGGTACAAGTGACAGATTTCAATGGCATCGTCGTCCCCAACAACACAAAAATCAGTTTCAGCGCGGATGGACCGGGTAAAATAATAGGAGTGGGCAACGGCGATCCTTCGAGCCATGAGCCCGATAGATTTTTTGAAACGGTGAAGACCTCAAAAATTACGAACCTGAAAGAACTGTCGGTAAATAATCTGAGCAACCGGTCCGAAACTGCTGCCGGGTATAACGATTCGACGTGGAAGCCGGCCTTACGAAGCCTGCGGAGCGATGATTGGCGGGCGTACATCGATACGCTTCTTGTCATCCGCGGAACGTTCGAGATCGCCGATCTGACAAACGAAACCGAGGTGAACCTTTTCACGAAAAGCATTCTCGAGAACCAGTCCATCTTCGTCAACGGACATTTGCTCGCATCGAATATCAAGCGCGACGCGCCGAACCAGGCATTCAGACTGGACCATAAATTTCTGAAGCCAGGCAAAAATGATTACGCCGTCACCGGGCAGCGGTTCAGGAAGACGTACCAGTGGGACGAACCGAACACCGATCCCGGCCTGGTGCAGACAATCTCTCCTTCAGCCCAATGGAGGCGAAGCCTCTTCAACGGTCTGGCGCAGATCATCGTGCAATCGACAAAGCAGCCCGGCGAGATAAAACTAAAAGCTTCGGCGGAAGGTGTGCCGCAGGCGGAAATAAAAATCCAAACGCAGCCAGTTACTCCACGCTTAGCGGTTCCACCGCAATAATCTCTTGCAGGGATGCTTTGTATGTTCTTATTCTCTTCACAGAACACCGCACTGTTGCGCGATACCTAAAATGAAGTTCACGCAAGGATACAAATTCATTTTGAACGAATCTTCGCGGCTTTGCAAAACGCATTTTTTTGAACTCTTAATCTGAAAGGAATTGACCATCAAAACATACACTTCTACCCTCAATTTTTTGCACGCCGGGATATCTTTTCCCTCGATGCTATGTACCGCGATCATGAGCCTGTACGGAGTGACACTGCAATGTCAAACAATCATCATCGATGGATCTTCCGGCGGCAAGCGCTTTGACGGAATCGGCGCGGTTAGCGGAGGAGGAGCTACGTCGGTCTTATTGAAGGACTATCCGGAACCTCAACGGAGCCAGGTTTTGGATCTTTTGTTCAAGCCGAATTTCGGAGCCTCGATCTCGGCATTGTTAGTTGAAATTCCCGGCGATGGAAATTCAACCCAGGGATCGGAGGCAAGTCACATGCATTCAAAAGATGATGAGAACTACAGCAGAGGCTACGAATGGTGGCTCATGAGCGAGGCTAGAAAAAGAAATCCTTCTATTATGCTGGACGCAAATGCCTGGGGATGTCCAAAGTGGATCGGCAACGGCAGTTTCTGGTCGCAGGACATGTGTGATTATGATGTCAAATGGATCAAAGGCCTGAAAAATGTTTATGGGATCGATTTGAATGCCATCGGCTGCCGCAACGAAAAAGGGGTCAGCGAAGATTTCGTGAAAACGTTTCGTGCGACGCTCAACAGCCATGGTCTGTCCAATGTCAAGATTCATGCTTTTGACAATTGGGGAAAAGAAAAGTTCGACTGGTGCAAAGACATGAGAACCGATTCGGTGTTAAGGGCTGCGGTGGACATTATAAGTGCTCATACGATGAATGACATGCCTGCACCGGCAGATGCTATACAATTGAGCAAAGAATTGGGTAAACCGATCTGGAACTCGGAAGAACATGTGTACAAAAAGGGGTTTGATTGTGAAATCAGCTTGGTAGAATCATTCAACAAAAATTTTATTGAAAGCGGCGTGACTATGATCGTGAACTGGTACCTCGTCGCTTCTACATACAGCATAGAACCATTTCCGGAAGATCCGGCCATGTTGGTCGCGCGCGAACCATGGAGCGGATATTATTATACGCGGCCGGTGCTTTGGGGATATGCACATTATGGCCAGTTTTGCCGGGGCGGCTGGCAATACGTAAACGGGGCCTGCGGCAAATTGTCAGGCGGAGGAACGTACGTTACCCTGAAGTCACCGGGAACCGATTACAGTATCATCGTCGAAACAAAAAATGCCAAGGCGGGTCAAAAAATTTCCTTTGAAGTTAGCGGGGGCTTATCCCCCAAAAACTTATGCGTATGGCGAAGCAATGCCGAGGAGCAGTTTGTCAGGTTGAATGATGTAACTCCCGTCAATGGCGAATTTGATATCACCTTGGAACCTGAATCAATTTACTCTTTATCTACAACCACGGGGCAGCAGAAAGGCCTGTTTACCAATGTCCCTGTTTCCAAACCATTCCCGTTCCCGTACTATGAGACATTTAATGAATATGAAAATGCACGGGCATGGGGGTACTTGCCGCATTACACTGCGGATATTGCCGGAGTTTTCGAGATCGCAGAACGCCCTGACAAAAAAGGAAAATGCTTACGGCAAATTATCGGTGAAGGATCTCAAAGCTGGGCGCCTGAATGGATGCCGTACACCATCCTGGGCGACCGGAACTGGAAAGATTATGAAGTGCTTGCCGATGTTTCACTCAACAGTGAAGGTTGGGCCGGTGTCATGGGTCATGTCATTGGCACGGGCAACGGCTATGGATGCAAGCCGAATGGGTATTTCATGAGTCTCTCTGCGGATGGCACATGCTCGTTATACCTTTCCAAACAGGATGAAAAAACTGAACTGGGCACTCTTCTGGCGACGGGAAAAGCATCAGGTATTGCGGTAAACCAATGGCACACTCTCATGCTTAGTTTTTCTGGTGCCCGCATCAGAGGTTTTCTGGATGGAATTCAGATTTTGGCCGCCTCCGATTCCACTTTTTCAGAGGGCATGGCAGGCCTCGTTTCGGGGAGCAGGAATGGAACAAATAACACCGCATTATTCGACAATCTTGTCGTACAATCATCCGGAGCTCCTCTTCCTTCCCCCAGCGTTTTTTCAGACAAAGTATCTCCCATGTACGAACCGGTTATGAAATAGGATGTGATATGATGTCGGTCATCTTGCGAAAACGGCGCTCGGACCTGTACCATACGGATATTAATAATAGACAACTATGAAAAAACTCGCAATTGCGTTGGCAATGCTTATCGGGGCTGCCGCACCTGTTGTTCCGGGAAACGGCTACAAGAATTTTCATGTCGCTGTTTATGCCCGCGCGTATGAAGTGCGGAAAATGGACAGCGTGCAATGGCTCGAACCGGTATGGAACGAAATGTCTCGGCAGGTAAAGGTCGACAAGATCTACCTGGAAACTCATCGCGACCAGATGCTTGTGGATGAAAAAACGATCGAATCGGCGAAGAAATTCTTTGAAGCGCGGGGCGTAAAAGTCGCAGGAGGAATTACCTACACGATCAACGAGGGGAATCGATTTCAGACATTTTGCTACACCAACCCGGAAAACAGGAAAAGAGTGAAAGAAATTGCTGAATATACTGCAAAGCACTTCGATGAAATTATTCTCGACGATTTCTTCTTCACCAACTGTAAATGCGAGCTCTGCATCAAAGCAAAGGGAAATTTAACCTGGACCCAATACCGCCTGAAACTGATGACTGAAGCGGCGCAGAATCTGGTGATAAAACCGGCCAAAGCAATAAACCCCAAAGTAAAGATCGTGATCAAATTTCCAAACTGGTACGAACATTTCCAGGGACTCGGGTTTAATCTGGAAACGGAACCCAAATTATTCGACGGTATTTATACGGGAACGGAAACACGCGACCCGATCCATAGCGGACAGCATCTCCAGCAGTATGAAAGCTATCTCATTTACCGCTACTTTGAAAATATCAAACCGGGGGGTAACGGCGGCGGATGGGTCGACCCCGGCGGGATGCCGTACATGGACCGTTATGCGGAACAGCTCTGGTTGACTCTTTTTGCCAAAGCTCCCGAGATCACGCTCTTCGATTTCCGCCAGCTGCAGCGGCCCATCCATACAACCGATCGGGCTGCATGGCAGGGCTCTCACCCCAGCTTCGACTTCGACGAAATGATGAAGCCGATCCAGCTCGAAAATGGAAAGACCGTCACGCCTACTACGATCGCACGCGCTGCCGGCTATACGTTCGAACGCGCCGACTCTGTCCTCGGAAAACTGGGAAACCCCATCGGGATCAAAAGCTATAAGCCCTACAATTCCCTGGGTGAAGATTTTCTTCAGAATTTTCTCGGGATGGCGGGAATCCCGATGGATATCGTTCCCTTCTTCCCCGCCGATGCAAAAATGATCTTGCTGACGGAATCGGCAAAATCGGACCCTCTTATTGTCGACAAGATCAAAGCACAGTTGGTTGCCGGCAAGAATGTAACAATAACATCGGGTTTGCTCAGGGCATTACAGGGAAAAGGGATCGAAGATATTGTAGAACTCCAATACACCGACAGAAAAATATCGACGAACGAATTTGTCGTCGGCTGGCAGGGAGATTGTTTGTCAAAAGAAAAAATAATTGTCCCTCAGATACAATACCTCACCAACGATTCGTGGGAAGATATTTCATGTATTGCATCAGGGACCGGATCGCCTATTCTCCATCAAGCTCGGTACGCCAACGGTTCCCTTTTTGTGCTCACAATTCCAGATAATTTTGGCGACCTCTATAATTTTCCACCGGAAGTGTTGAACAGGGTCAGAAGCGTGCTCTCACAGGATATCAATGTCCGCATTGAAGGTCCTGCACAGGTCGGTCTTTTCGTCTATGACAATGGTACCTTTATCGTAGAGTCCTTCCTGCCGGAAAATGTCAATATCAAGATCATTACCGATAAACAGATCGACAAACTCAAGAATGTTCTTACCGGTGAAGAGTTTACCGGCAAGGCTGCTCAAGCTGCGCAGATATGGGGGAGGGAAAAGGAAGAAATAAAGACATTCGACGTCACCATCAAGCCACATTCCTACATTGTGTTTCAAGTGACGCGTTTTTCAGATGGCTTCTAGTATGATGGAGTAGAGAGAGCAGTAGAACGTATCTCAGCGGCCATGTTTTTCTCAATTTCGAAATTGCAGATATTCATTGTCACGGGCATGTGCGCTCCCTGCTGCAACGCAGCCGACTTTAGAACGAAGAAGCTCCTGTAAAATATGAATACTTATTCCGTCGGAATGCTTAATTCTGTGCTCTGCAAATGAGGAGATGTGATATGTATTCCGATCTTGCCGGTTTTATTTGATGAACGAACCGTTGCAAGCATTTTGCCCTGAAACGCCTTGCGAACATTTGTCTTAAATAAGCCCGGGTCACCTGTATCGCCGTTGTCAAGTCCCGCTAATTTTCCTTCGCCGGAGATATTTACAGTGATTTCGTTTTCGGCGTCAAAGACATCGTTTCCATCTTTATCCACGATCGAAATTTCTATAAGACCAAGATCTTCACCGTTCGCTTCGAGCTTCGTCGTAAGTGGTTTTGCCGATAGTTGAAATGCATCACCGGCAGTTTTTAGAACGTGTTCGGCAGCTTTCTTATTCTTTCGATAACCGATGGCTTGTATGGTGCCGGGTTGGAATTGAAATTTCCAGAGAGATTTATAGAGATTTAAGTCGACGCTCTTTTTGCCGAGCGATTTTCCGTTGAGCCGCAATTCCACCTCGTCGCAATTTGAGTATACATATACTGAAAGCGTGTCCTTCGTTTCCCAATTCCATTTGGAAAGAGCCGTTGAACGACGGTACCACGGCAGTTCCTTCTTATCTGTCGTATCAACGGCTATATGAACGGTTGGTTCATCGCTGTAATAGCTTTTCCGCAGGTAATATTCGCTCTTTTCATTTCCGGAAAGATCAAGCCACCCGGCACCGGTTGCGCGCAGAGGATATCGTGCTTCACCAAGATAATCTACGCCGGTCCAGGGGAACTCGCCGATCACATAATCCAAATCTCTTACGCCAATCCAGTACCAAATTTGGCTGCTTGTTTCACTTCCTACAAATAATTTATTCGGCCATACATCTTTTTCTGGTGCATAGGTTTTTTCTTTATTCTTCCGGTCAACATAATTGAACCCGCCAATATCCAACACATCTAAAAAACCATTTTCAGGATGCCAATACGCTTGATCACAGGCGGATGTTACCGGCCTGGTCGGATCTTCCTGATGACAGACTTCGACAAGCTTCTTTGCAAGCTGCGCACCGTCGGGGCTCAATTGGTTCGGAATCTCGTTTCCAATGGAATACAGAACAACCGACGGATGATTGCGATCCCGATGGATCATCGCTTTGAGATCGGTTTCCCACCACTGGTTGAAATATAAATGATAACCGTTCATAGATTTCCCGGTGGTATTTTCAGTAAAATTCCATTCCCATCCGCGCGTCCATTCGTCAAACGCTTCGTCCATTATAAAAAAACCGAGCGAATCGCACAGGTCATAAAATTTCGGATTGAACGGGTGATGACTCGGACGAATTGCATTGCATCCCATCTTTTTCAGTTTGAGCAGCCTGTACCGCCATATTTCCATAGGCGCAGCAGATCCGAAGGAAGCCCCGTCTTCATGAACGCATGCCCCTTTTAATTTTGTCGGAACCCCATTAACAAACATTCCTTTATTTAGAATAAACTCGAGTTTTCTCAAGCCGAATGAAGTTACTTGATCGTCGATAATTTTTCCATCGCATACTAATTGGCTTTTAAGGTAGTACAAAACCGGAGAATGAGGCGACCACCGGTTTGGATTATTGATAGAAAGTTTCTGCGTTAATCTAACGTCGGGATTGAAGTTCGTATAATTATTTTGAGATTCCGTTCTTGAAATCTCGGTTCCATCTTTATCGTAAACTATTGAACGAATGGTAATTGCTTTTGTGACCGGTTTTGATTTCCAAACATCCTTCTGCCACTCCTCCTTATCTTCAGAAGAATAGAAATTCACCAGAAAATCATAGTCAATGTTTACAGAAGCTTTGTCTTCCTCTACGACGGGCGTGGTTATGTAAATGCCCTTATAATTATGAAAATGAACAAAGTTGGTGACAATGAGATAAACATTGCGGTAAATGCCCGAACCGCTGTACCACCTTGTTGAATTGGCTTGCGAATTATCTACGCGAACTGCTATAACGTTTTTTTCCTTCTCTCCGAATTTTAGGAAATCGGTCATATCGTATTGAAATGTTGAATAGCCGTACGGATATCTCCCCAGGAAATGATTATTTATCCATACTTCACTATTCATGTAAACGCCGTCAAAATTGATGACGACTTCTTTCCCCTTTAACGAATCGGAAAGCGTAAATGTTTTTCTGTACCATCCGATTCCGACAGGAAAGAATCCGTTCGACTCCCCGCCGGCCATATCGAACGCTCCTTCGATGCTCCAATCGTGTGGAAGATTCAATTGCCGCCACGCGCTGTCGTCATAACTGGAATCCCTGAACTCCGGTTTATCTCCGAGTATAAATCTCCAGTCGCTATTGAATTTTATTTTATGTCTGACTGATGTCTGGAGCTGATTTGATTGTGCGGATGATAGAGTCGTTAGAATGAAGAAGAGACTTACAAACACGCGAATCCTGAATAATGTTCTCATGGATTTAATTCCTTATCATGAAACGACTCTTTACACAACAAAATGACAGATCATTTTTTCCAAAAATAGGCTGCCCGTAATGCAAACATCGGGGGAAAAGTAATCGGTCCAATTAACAAAAAAAAAATACAAATGTCTATAAACGGCTTCACAATAATCGAGAAGCCGTAAAAAGGAAGATGTACTCTTTCCAATGGACATCATTCAGCATTATCTCAGAAGAAGACTTTCCATTCTACATCCTTCCCTGTTGAAGACTTGCAATCCACTGTGAGAAGGTGACCATCCATATGTAGTCCACCCGTAAGGCCGTCGGATAACTCCGCGCGCTTCGCGCTGAAACCATCCGGAACGTAGATGCGCAGCTGGTACGGATCCCCCGCAACCGCGCGCGAAACTCCACGCAGTATTCGCTGCTGCTTATCGTAGGCGAGGTCTTTGATGTCAAACGCCATCTGCCGGATATGCCTGCTGGTGGAAATCAGCACCGGCCGATCTTGTTTCTCGACAATGCTGTAAATGTCGCAATCGTACGGGTTCAGCGGACGGGTCACAAAGGTTCCTTTGAATGTCCCAATCAGTTTTTTCGTCCAGAATTCATACACAATGTACTCTTTGGTGGAATCCAAACGGAGATCCTTCACTGCATCCAACTGAGTAGTGAACTTATAATTTTCCTGGCCGGTTTTCTTCGTATAATTGAACACCGCCAGGATCGACCATTTTCCAAACGGCCGTTCGACGGGCATGTTCCAAACCTGGGCCGGCCTTCGAACAAAAAGATCGACGGGATACGAAACGTCCATCGTCGGCGGGCTGATGCGTTTCAGAAGTTCGATCCGGTCGGGCGGGTACGGCACGTTGAATGCTTCCGAAACGAAAAGCGTGTTTCCGGCAATCGCGTGGAAGTTTGCATCGACTTTTCCCTGGCTATAGTTGAAGTCTTGTTTGTCCGGTGCTTTATATTTATAGATATGGAAGCCGTCGCAATCGTTCCAGAACACACGGCCGTTGTAAAAAAAACGATTGGCCGAGCCTAACACCGTCTCCGTAAACAATCCTGTGAATTCTTTTCCCTCCAACGACGAACCCGGCTCTTCATATCCCTGATCGGCATCCTCCGAAACACGCAGGATGTCAACAATGCCGTAGGAATGATCCACGGGCTGCATATTCGAGCGAATAACCATGCGGGGCGCCTTCTCGTCAATCGCCTCACGCCACGGAAGTCCCGCCGCGCGGTAGGTTTCCAACGCACTCATAAAGGGATCGAACTGTCCTGGCCACACGTCCCACCAATCTGCAAAGTCCATCTCGGCCCGGCCTGTGTTTTTTTCCTGACCGGTCACCCATTTAAGAATTCGCTCGCGCTCCAATTTAACAGTGAGAGGATTGGAAAAATCGATAACTCTTTCGCCGTCGTACTTGACGGTGTGGATCGGAAGAAAGCATTCCGCCGGAAAATTAACACGAGATGGCCGCCCCTGCGTGCCTCCACCCATGCCGTATATTCCAAACCCTCCCTGCGGTCCGGGACCTCCGAGTCCCCAGTAGAATTCCACCAGTCCGTTCTCCTCGAAGAACTTCTTTGCATCGGCGTTGCTGCCGCCGGACATCCATCCATGGAAACGGCTGTAATCGTTCGCGACCATTTCCCGGTCGTTGAGATCGATCGGCCGTCGCTGTTTCAACCGCACATCATGTGCAATTGCGATTAAGTCGGCCTGGTGTTCCATTGCTCGGAGTGCATCGGTATTGAAACAGATCAGCAGCTTTTCTCCGGCAAAGCCCTTTCCCTGCGGAATGGTCACTTTGTAGCTGCAGTAGCCGCGAACCTGCATCCGGTCGGGAACATTTCCCTTCCAGCCCGACCTCACTTCGAAGCGCGACGCTCCCTTGAGTGCTGATACGTGTCCCATCAAGAGGCCGTTTCCTGTCTCCGAATTTCTGACCACGTGATTCACTGCGTATGTTTTAGGAGTGATCAGATTGATCACAGACCAAAGTTCGTAGAGATCGCGATTGCGGGATTGCGTTCCGAGCGTGATCCACTTGTCAATCGTTCCCCCAAGGCGCGCATCAGCAGAGACGAAATAGTCCATGTCGCCAACGTCAACCGGTTTGCCCGTGTTGTTCGAGCGGCCCATGCTGACAAGAATATCATTTCCATCTTTACTGGCGGAGACCTGGTAGTCGAAATCGAGCTGTCCCGGTTTCGTCCCGTGCAGTGTCACACTCACGAATGACCCAAGCTTGTTCGTGTCATTGTCATTGACCGAACCGGACACCATCCAGCCTGAAGGGTCGTCACCGGGAAGAAAGTATACGTCGTTGAGCCGCATCTCTGTCCCTTTCACTTTCGCCGACCAGCGGCAAACGGCCGGATCAACAGAAACCAGAAGATTTTTGGTTTCAACCTGAAGCGGAGTTTGGGACATCTGAGCTTGCGCCTGACCGCAATTTATTATTATAGAGAGGAACAGGATGGCCATTGCTATTCTCTTTTTCAACGTCTCTGGTTCTTCATTGTACACGTAACAACGCATGGATTTTCCCTTTCGAAGGTTGTATTGTCCCATTGTGCGGCACGACCGTCCCTCAGTCACGGAAGTTATAATTCTGGCTTTTTTATGTATTTAATAATCAATACATTACACCGATTTCGACATGAAGCATCATTCGATATACAAATGCCGTCAACAAGATTACGCGATGCCGCAAATACAAAAGAGAGCCCTTTAGTAACTCACCCCTTCCTTCATTGTACAGTGTAGGCACTTAAACCGCAGGTCAATATGACAAATTCAAAAAACAAAGTCCATGCAAAAACAATTCTCGCGAGAAAGAGGAATATACTGGCCGGATTAACAGTTGTATTGCTGCTGGCCACGTCGATACTCGCTGCGCAAAAGAAAAACGGGTTCGAGGTTTTGTCCCCGGACGGCAGCGTCAGTGTGAAGATCGATGCAGGAGCGAAACTCGAATGGTCGGTGCGGGATAACGGCGGCCAGATTCTTGCACCGTCGGCAATCTCCTTGACGTTGGATGAAGGCGATGTGCTTGGCGATAACGCAACAATCACATCCTCCAACACGGAAAAAAATAACAGTGTCATCAACGCCATAAATTATATCAAAGCAACCGTTCCGGATGACTATAACCAGCTTACACTCAATTGCAAGAACGGCTACGGCGTAGTTTTCAGGGTATACAACGATGCCGTTGCATATCGGTTCTTTACAAAGAAAAAGGGAGAGATAATAATAAAGAATGAAGAAGCGAACTTTAATTTCACCGGCGATGATAAGGCCTTTCTCCCTTACATGTGGGATTACCGAGGAGGTAAAAAATTCAACTCTTCTTTTGAGGCATTATATAGAGAAATTAATATCTCGGAATTTTTGAACGATTCATTAGCGTTTCTTCCGGCGTTGGTCGATGTCGGGAAAAATAGAAAAGTCGTCATTCTGGAAGCAGACCTCGAAGACTATCCGGGCATGTATCTGAATATTAACCAGACGCGCAAGGGCTTCATCGGAGTCTATGCGGCGTACCCGCTGGATGCTGAGTTGGGCGGGTTTGGAGGGATCAATTATATCCCGACCAAAAGGGCTGACTATATCGCCAAGACGAGCGGGACGCGCAGTTTCCCATGGCGGGCAATTGCCATCAGCCGAAGCGACAAGGAATTGTTGAACAATGACATCGTACAAAAATTGGCGTCCCCTCCGAGAATTGAAGACGTTTCATGGATCAAACCGGGACAGGTCGCGTGGGATTGGTGGAATAATTGGAATATATCGCATGTGGATTTCAAAGCCGGCATCAACACGCCGACGTATAAATATTACATCGATTTCGCCGCCGCCAATAGAATACCATACATCATCATGGACGGCGGTTGGTCCGAGATGCTGAACCTCACGAAAGTGGTCCCCGCGGTAAATCTTCAGGAGATTATCGACTATGGAAAGCAGAAGGGAGTCGATGTTATTCTCTGGGCTTCGTGGTACGAGGTAACACAGCAGAAGGATACGGTCTTTCCGCTCTATTCTAAAATGGGTGTGAAGGGTTTCAAGATTGATTTTGTCGATCGAGACGATCAGTTGGCGGTGGCTTCTCTTTACGAAATTGCAAAGACAGCGGCAAAATATCATCTGCTCGTCGATTACCATGGCGTGTTCAAACCGACCGGCCTGCAGCGGACATATCCCAATGTTATCGGGTTCGAAGGTGTCAAAGGCCTGGAGAACTATAAATGGGCCGTCGAAGATCAACCTCGTTACGTAACCAGCATTCCGTACATACGCATGCTCGCCGGTCCGATGGATTACACTCCCGGCGCTATGAGAAATGCGGTGAAGGCAAACTTCAGGCCGATCAACGACAATCCAATGAGCCAGGGAACCCGCTGTGCACAGCTGTCAATGTATGTTGTTTTTAATGCGCCTCTTCAAATGCTTTCGGACAATCCGACAACGTACATGAAAGAACAGGAGTGCACCGATTTTATTACCAGTGTTCCGACAACGTTTGACGAAACGGTTCCGCTGGACGGAAAAGTGGGCGAGTATGCCGCTGTCGCCCGCAGAAAAGGAGATTCATGGTATGTTGGAGCGATCGGCAATTGGGAAGCGCACAATCTGACATTCGACTTGTCATTTCTCGGCAGCGGAACGTATCAGGCAACAATTTTTAAGGACGGCGCCAATGCAGACCGCGACGCCACGGATTATAAAAAAGACGTCGTAAAGGTTTCATCGGAGAATAAAATAAACATTCAACTTGCACCGGGCGGAGGCTGGGCTGCCCGAATCGAAAAAATAAAATAGTTGAGGCTTCAGCAAGCTCGGCTTTGAATTGTTGTTCTGATCGAAACGAATACCGAAGGCATCCCTTCGGGAGAATCTAATCGTCTAATTTGAAAAGAGGACATCCAATGAACAGATCGGCCTTGCTCTTTCTTCTGCTGACATCATGTTCAGTCTACGCGCAAAAATTCCAGGGGCTTGCCCCTACCCCGCCGATGGGATGGAACAGCTGGAATTCATTTCAGGTTAATTGCAGCGAACAGTTAATAAAGGAAACTGCGCAGGCGTTGATCAAAAGCGGCATGCGGGATGCCGGCTACAACTACATCGTCGTTGACGACGGATGGGAAGCAATGGACAGGGATAGTCTCGGCAACATCGTCCCCGACCCGAAAAAGTTTCCCGGAGGAATGAAATCGCTCGGTGACTATCTTCACTCCAACGGATTCAAATTCGGGATCCACAACTGCGCCGGAAGAACGACATGCGCAGGGTTTCCCGGCGGACGCGGGCACGAGTTTCAGGATGCGCGGACGTACGCCTCGTGGGGTGTAGATTATTTGAAATACGATTGGTGCGACCACGGCACCGCCAATGCCGAAGAAACGTACAAGACCATGGGCGACGCGTTGTACGCCGCCGGCCGCCCGATCGTCTACAGTCTTTGCGAATGGGGGAACAACCAGCCCTGGCTGTGGGGAGCGAAGATGGCCCATCTCTGGAGAACGACCGGCGACATTACCGACTGCTACAACTGCCAGGATGTGTATGCCACCGGATGGAAATATATTTTGGCAAAACAGGACGGCCTGGAAAAATATGCCGGCCCGGACCATTGGAACGATCCCGATATGCTGGAAGTTGGCAATAAAGGACTTTCGATGACTGAATCGAAGTCCCATTTCAGTCTCTGGGCAATGCTCGCGGCGCCGCTAATTGCGGGGAACGATGTCAGAAAAATGCCTGCCGAAGTACGCGAGATACTCACGAACAAGGAAGTGATCGCTGTCGATCAGGATTCTCTTGGAAAACAGGGCTACCGGTTCATGGAACATCCGAGCAAGGAAATTTGGGTGAAGGAATTATCCAACGGAGATTGGGCCGTCTGCTTTTTCAATTCAGGCGACGATGTCATGAAAATGAGAGTCCACTGGCCGTATCTCCCTTTTCTCAAAGGAACATTTCACATTCGCGATCTCTGGCAAAAGAAAAGTCTCGGCAAAACTGATGCTGATTTTTCGGCCGACATCCCCTCGCACGATGTCGTGCTGCTGAGACTAAGCCCGGTAAAATAAGGCGATTAGGCATGAGCCTGATTTAAAAGGTGACGTACACGGAAAGTGGTATAAAGTGAAAGAACAATATTTCCTTTATTGATGGATGCAAATTTTTACACGATGGTATCAGCGATAACTGGAAGCTATCTCAAAAACTCCGACAAATGTCATTCTGAACGGAGCGAAGCGGAGTGAAGAATCCATGACACTCATGCAGTGTGAATCTACGAGGCTTCAGTGTCGTGGATGCTTCGCTGTGCTCAGCATGACATTGACAAATGCATTCTACATCGAAACCATTTTTGAGATGGCTTCTAGGCTTTTATTAACAATTAGATGGAGAACACCCATGAAATGTATCCGCTTTTTTCCTGCGATAGCTCTGTTGTTGTTTGCCGTTGAAATTGAAAATTCTTTCGCGCAGGCGGAATTGACCGCATGGGGAAATCTTGCCGGAATCCGGATCGACGGCCAGCTGATGAAATTCACTTCGAGCATTTGTCTTATCGGTCCGTCGATGGCGGATATCACGGCGACCGCAAAAGAAAAGCAGCGCCCATTGTATTTGCGGAAGGGGGATAAACAAATTGTCACGACCGAGCTTTCCCTGTTTTCGCTCACGGAAGAGGTTCGGGATGGTGAACACGGTGCAGCGGCGATCAATGTGAAAGTGAAAGCCCCAGCCGACACCACCCTGACCGGTGCATTCGTCTGCTTTGAACTCCCGGCGGACGACTACTCCGGAGCGAGCATCCAGCTTATCGATTCCACAGCTTCTTTGATCGACGCAGTTCCTCTCTTCCCGGTGAGAATGGGAAGGATGCCCGGTTCATTCAGGATGAGAAATTTCCTTGTACAAGCTTTGGCAAAGGGATTTCGCGTGGCTTCGGCTGCAAGACAGCTTGAAGTGAGAACGGAACAGCCGACGGAGATTATCATACAGAAAGGAATCCCCCGGTTCGGAAATGCGAACGATAGAATCTATCTGGCAGTAATGACCGGCCATACCATAGACGGGCAGACCGGCGAAAAGACTTTTACAGTAAAGGCCGCCGGAACAATAGACAGGACTCCCGTCCGGATCTCGATTGACCCGGGGAAACCGGGAAGGCAATTTGACGGGATGGGGGGAAACTTCCGGATTCAAAATGAAAAGCTCGACCCGCAAATCATCGATTACTGTCTGGATAATCTCAACGTGAGGTGGGCGCGTGTTGAAATGCCGTGGCGAAGCTGGCATCCGGTAGAAAGCAGCAATCCGCTTGAATCCGCTCGAGCCGGCAAACTTGATGAGAGCGTCCGGGGAGCGATGGAAATGGCGCAGAAGCTCGCACGGCGGCGCATACCGGTCATCATCAGCGCATGGTTCCCGCCGCCGTGGGCGATCGTCGGCGAAACGAATTTCAGGAATGAAAATGGAATTTACGGCAATCCCCTGAATCCGAAAAAAATGAGAAGCATCATCAAATCGATCGGCGATTACTTTGTCTATCTCAAAGAAGAGTTCGGCGTCGAACCCGCACTCTTTTCCTTCAACGAATCAGACCTCGGCATCAATGTGAGGATGACCGGCCAGGAACATGCCGACTTTATAAAAAAGCTTGGAGCCTATCTTGCATCGCAGGAGCTCCCGACAAAAATGCTTCTTGGCGACAATTCTGACGCTACAACGGTCGATTTCATCCAGCCGGCGATAGAAGATCCAGCAGCGCACAAGTACATCGGGGCGATCTCGTTTCATGCATGGCGCGGATGCGACAATTGGACGCTTTCAAATTGGGCCGACGCTTCCAGAGAATTAAATGTTCCGCTGCTTATCGCGGAAGGAGGCACCGACGCTCAAGCGCATACCTATCCCGATATTTTTCAGGAACCGTCGTTCGCGCAGGACGAAATTGATATCTACGTGCGGGCATGCAACGTCGCTCATGTGCGGTCGATTTTGCAGTGGCAGCTAACCTCAGATTACTCGCTGCTGGCCGGGCAAGGAATGTACGGAATCGATGGCCCGCTTCATCCAACACAGCGATTCTGGAATTTGAAGCAGCTAAGCATGGTCACGCCCGGCTCGTTCATCCTCCCGACGACATGCAGCAATGAAGAAATCAGCTGTGCTGCATTCGGGGACATTGCGGATGGAACGTTCACGGTTCATCTTGTGAACCACGGTGCGTCTCGCCCCGTTCAGCTAACCGGTTTTCCCGAGAGCGTGAAAGAACTTCATTTCTACGTTACCGACAGCAAGCGTGGAATGGAAGAAGGCAAACGGGTGCACGTCTCGGAAGGCGAAGCAAAATTCACCATCGACGAAAACTCTTTTACAAGCCTTTCGAGCGTAAAGTGATCGGCCGAACAACCGATGCAAAAGCCCCAAGCATGCACTTTCTGAACAGAGTGAAGCGGAGCCTATTCGGGAGAATCCACGTCAACGCGGAAACGTGAAAAATAGTCTTTCATTGTCATAGTCCCTTCGCTTCGCTCAGGTTGAAATATGAAGAGCTCTTCTTAAAACCGCTTTAATTGTTTTCAGGGGCATTGTTACGCACCTTTTTGATGAATGAAAAAAGACAACTGTTGTAATCTTCCCGTGGCTCTTCCCTATCAACGCGTTAATTCTGAATTAATTTCTTTTTATCTATGACCTGGAGCAAACATGAAAACTTTCCGCATTCTATTCTTCTCGCTCTTCACCGCTTCCGTGCTGGTCGGCCAGATACTCGAACTCCCTGCACCGCAGAAAACCGGCGGCATGCCGCTCATGGAAGCATTGTCAAAACGAGTCACCGTCCGCTCTTTTGACACAACAGACATTTCGATGCAGCAGCTCTCCGGCTTGTTATGGGCTTCGTTCGGCGTCAGTCGTCCCGATGGCAGGAGAACGGCACCTTCCGCCAACAACAAACAGGAGGTCGATATTTACGTCCTCCTAAGAAACGGGGCGTATCTCTACGATGCGCAAAACAATGCACTCGTTCGCGTTTCACCGGAAGATCTGCGAAGTCAGGCTGCGGACAAACAGTTCGCCGATGCACCGGTTCAGCTGATTTTCATTGCCGATCTGTCGAAAAGAGGAGATAATACAGAGGAAGGGAAAATGAGAATGGCGTACATCGACTGCGGCTACATCTCGCAAAATACATATTTGTATTGTGCATCGGAAGGATTGGTGACCGGAGCCCGGGCGACGGTCAATCGCGATCCCTTGGTATCAAAACTCAGACTGACTTCCGATCAGAGAATCCTGCTGGCGCATTCGGTAGGTCGTCCCAAGCAATAGGAAGAGGCCGATAATTTTATTGCCGCGGGTCCGGGTGTTCGAGCGCCGTTTTCACTTGCTGTTCCCGGTACCGCTTGACCGCTTCGCGGAATTCCGGATGTTTGCCCGCCATCATCGCCGCGGCGAACAAAGCGGCGTTGATCGCACCTGCCTTTCCTATGGCCAGCGTTCCTACCGGGATTCCCGCGGGCATTTGTACCATCGAAAGAAGCGAATCGATCCCGTTCAGAGATTTCGATTCCATCGGAACGCCGAGCACGGGGAGGAGCGTCTTTGCCGCCGCAACTCCGGCGAGATGCGCCGCACCGCCTGCACCCGCAATGATCACTTCAAGTCCGCGCGATTCTGCTTTCGTAACATAGTCGAACAGAAGATCGGGCGTACGATGAGCTGAGAGGACACGCGCTTCGTACGAGATCTTCAACTGATCGAGCATCGCTCCGCAATGCTGCAGCGTTTCCCAATCCGATTTCGAACCCATAATAAGACCGACAAGAACTTGTTCAGGCATGACTTCTCCGTATTGTAATGTTGATTGTTCGACAGGTGCGACTTTTTCGGTTTCGAACAGATTTTCTTTTGCTCACCAAGCTAGAAGCTGTCTCGAAAACTCCAATAAATGTCATTCTGTCCCAAGGGGATCCCCTCGGGAAACGGAGCGAAACGAAGTGAAGAATCCATGACAATTATGCATTGTGAATCAACGAGGCTTCAGTGTCGTGGATGCTTCTCCCGCCAATCACGAAGTGATGCCTTCGGCAAATGCGGCGGGATCAGCATAACATTTACAAATGCAATCTAGATCGAAACCATTTTTGAGATGGCTTCTACTAATCTAGAAAAATACTCCCCACTTGCAAGCAACAATGATCGTTGTACAACCTGAATCATGTCATCAGGATCGGAACGAACTGTATAGAGGCATTCTGTATCTTAATCGTTCTTACTTGATTTTTTTTCCGCTTTAAAGATTCTTCGTCGCTACGCTCCTCAGAATGACTTTGATGAGGCGTTGTCCCTTTGGAATGCTATCGATTATCAAGCTGCATGTCACCCTGAGCGGAGCGAAGGGTCTATACTGTTCGATAGGATGCGTCATTCTGTCTTTCCGAAAGCACATAATTTCTATTCATCTTTTATCCGGTATTGCGCAGAGTCGGGACGCAGTTCATCGTACATTTTTTTCAATGCGTAATACGCAATTTGACTCCCCCGGTACGCGCTTTCGCGGTACAGACGCACAGCTTCTGGCTTGCTTTCATATACTCCGGTGCCGGTTTCATAACAATATGCCAGCGCCACTTGCGCCACGAGCGATCCTTTGTGGGCGGCTGAGTCAAGGCCGGGAATCGAAGCCGCATAGTTTTGCAAATGGAGATCTCCGATAACGTTTGTCGCCGCGAGGCGTATCTCCGCCTCACGGCTTCCCAACGCAGCCGCTCCGCTCCAGAGATCCACCGCCTTTTCTTTGTTCTTCTCAACTCCTCTTCCTGAAAAATAGCAGAGCCCGGCTTCAATCATCGCCTGAATGTGATGCTGTGCAGCCGCTTTGAGGAGAAGCCTAAACGATTCTTCGGGGGGAAACTCCGTGTCAAAGCCGACTGAGATCAATCCCGCACAGACGAACTCGGCATCGGCATTGTCCTTCAAGACAAGCGAGTGCATCTGCTGGACAAATTTTTTATCCTGAAATACGTTCCAGAGCAGCGCCGGTGCGCGGGGAAACTCCAGCCGTATCGCCCGGAGATATTCCGTCGCCGCAAGCATCAGATTCTTTCGCTCAATAATTCCCTTCTCGTAGAATCGTCCGAGCACCGCCAGCGCTTCCGGGCTCCCGACCTCTGCTGCGCTTTGAATCAAGAGGAGAAGGGCTGAGTCTGCAGCAAGCTTGTCGGGATCGAGCGATGAAATCCCAAGCGCACTTTTCAATTCAGGACTTCCCTTCCTCAGCATGTCCTTGAGAAATGCGAGCTCGTCCTGCTTCGTTGCGGTTTCATCGCTGAAATCGAGAAGGACGGGCTTCCATGAGTGGGTCGGCAGCACAAGCGCAGAGTCCTTGCTCGCGACGAAGGTTGATGAAGATACTGAAGACGTGTCGGATGAATCCGCGTGAACGGCGATGCCCCTTTTTTCAAATTCAACGAGCGCTTCACGCGCCGGTTTGTATCCCGCATCGGCGGATTTTTTCATCCAGTGGTACGCCTCGATCCAGTTCTGAGGTGCGACCAAATTGTCGGTAAGGATCGAACCGTAAACGTACTCGGCTTCGGGCATGCCTTGCTTTGCGGCGTCCTGAAAATGTTCGAACGCTTTGAAGGGATTCCACGGCAGCCCCCATCCGTTGTTCAGAAAAATCCCGAGATTGTATTCGGCGATCAAGAATCCCTGGTCTGCCGCTTTTTGGATCCAGTACGCGCTCTTCACCGTATCGACGCCGAATCCCCTGCCAAGAAGATATCGGATGCCAAGCTCGTGCTGGGCCGAGGCATCCCCGTTGTTGGCCTTCTCCATCAACTTGAACTCTTCCCAGAGTTCATACGATTCGTCTGACCGCCTCACAAGGTTGAGTGTCGGCGCCCTGTGTTCTTTGAAGACAGCGGCTTTGGTTGAATCTTGAGCGATTGCCGTCAAAGACCATAGTCCGGACGCCAGGAGAAAACATCCGCCGATAAATAATTGCTTCACCATCATCGTTTGCTTGAACGGCTCCCGGAGAAAATGAAAGGAGAAAATATGGAAGTGTATAGTTAGACGAATGAAAGAGAAATTCGTTTATTGATTGCAGGAAGAATCCATCCCGCGGACTGCGGACCTCGTTACGACGCCCGCAGCGCGCTGATGATGTCCAGCCGGGACGCTCTCACTGCCGGCAGAAAACCGCCGACTAATCCCATAAAAAGGGAGAAGATCAGAGTGTAGAGGGCTATTTTCGCGGTGAAATGGAAACCGAACGCAAGTTCTGTGAATGAAGTAAAGTTTGTCGTCGAAAAGGAAACGAACTCAAGAAATGAAGCACACACCAGCCCCAATCCCCCGCCGAGAAGCGAGAGAAACATAGCTTCCGCCAAGAACGCAGCAAGAATGCTGCTTCGGCGGAAACCGAGCGCCCGCATTGTCCCGATTTCCACGGTGCGGTTTGCAACGGCAGCGTACATTGTGATCATCGCGCCGATCATTGCGCCCGCGCTGAAAATAACGGTGATGATCAGCCCGAGAACGCGGATGAACACAGCCATCCCCTGAGACTGCTCTTCATAAAACGCTTTTTCTCTTTTTGGCTCAAGATCAGCGAGCCGCTGATCGCTCTCCATTCTTGTCTTGAACGCATCGAAGTCATTCACATCCTTCAATTTTACCGTCAGCGAAGAATACACGGGACGGTTGAACGCGAGCATTAACTGGTCCGCATCGGCCCAGACTTCCGACGCGAAGCCGCTTCTTCCTGCGTCGAACACTCCAACGATAGTCCAAAACCCCGATCCGATCTGGATCGTTTTTCCTATCGCAACGCCTTCAAACTGTGAAGCCACGGCGTTCCCGACCGTGATCTCGGAAGAGCCTTGGCGGAACATGCGTCCTTCTTTTATCTTTACCTGCGGACGCATCGCCGTTGCACCGGAAGAGACGCCGCGCACCGGTACGTTCGCCATATCCTTCGTCCCGTTCTTGCTCAAATTAATGATCGTGATGACATCGGCCGTAGCGACCGGTTTGCCGTCCGTGCCGGTTGCGACCTCCGGGAACGTCGAGATGTTGGCGACGGACTCGCGCCCGATCGCGCTCACAAGTTCGCTCTGGGCCGACTTCCTGACAATGATGACGTTGTCATCCGAACCCGTCGAGACAAGCGTCTGCTTGACGCCTTCCGACAGCATCAGCACCGCAGCAAAGACAAAGACAACGAGCGTGATGCCGCTGAGGGTGAGCGACATCGTCAGCCTGCGCGTCCAGAGATTGCGTATTGTATACGAAAGAGGAATTTTCATAGAATAGTATTATTAGCTGATAAAAAACTTTGTATTCCTTCGTGTTTCTTCGTGCCCTTCGTGGACATTATTACCCGATCTGCCGCAAGCCATCCACAATTTTTATTCGTGCCGACCGTATTGCCGGGAAGACCGCCGCTAACAATCCGACGACAACCGATAACGCAAGTGCCAGCGCGATCGTCGATGGTTCCACGGCGAACACCGGAAACATTGTCGGAAAACCGGCGGCAACGGCAGCTGCCATCGGAAATGTCAGTGCAATGCCGATGCAGCCGCCGATCATCGCGATGACCAGCGACTCTCCGGCAACGAGCCCGATAATATGTCCAGCATTGAACCCTAATGTTTTCAGCACGGCGTATTCCCGGATGCGCTCGCGTGCCGACATGATGATCGTGTTGGCAAGCACCAGGAGAATGATCCCAATGATGACGAACGAAATGACTTCGAGCGACGTCAAGATTGCGCTCGACAAAGAGACAAAACTTTGCTGGAATGCTTTTTCGGTTTCCGTTTTTGTTTTTGCGGGTGAATTGGCGAACAGGGCATCTACATTTTCTGATACGGATGCCGCGTCATTCGCACTTGCGATCTGGATCGCATACCACCCGACCTGATCTGCACGGTAGGGAGCCGTTTGTTTCAGCGATTCATTGAGGTATGACCACTGCAGGAACATTTGTGTTTCGTCCACCGTTCTGTCTCTGCCCGTATAGACTCCACGGATCACGAATTGCCAATGGCCGGGATAAATATCTCCCTCGACCGGAATGATATCGCCGACCTTCCAGCCGTACTTGTCCATAATCTTTTTGCCGACGATGCAAGCGTTCCGTTCTTTCTTGAACGTGTCAAGCTGGTCGGCGGGAATGATGAATTCCGGATACATGCCGAGAAACTCTTCTGCATCGACGGCATAGCGCGGAAAGAAATTTTCGAACGATTGGTCTTTATACACGCCCTGAAACCAATACGCATACGACACTTTCGTAACGCCTGGTATCTTCTCGATCTGGTCGCGGTACGCTAACGGCAGCGGATAGATGAACGAAACGGCGTGCCTGGTGATGAGCCTGCTTGAGGACGACGACGCCACGCCGGAATTCCAGGCGGACACGATCGTCCGGAGAAAGCCAAAGGCGAAAACGGCGCAGGATAGGCCGAGAATCGTCAAAAACGAGCGGAGTTTATGCCGCAGCAGATTCTTAAGAACGAGCTTCAACACTCTCATGATTTTTTCCTAGACAGTTGTACGCCAACGGAGAAGTTAGTTCTCCATCAAATCGCCCTTTTCCAGATGACGCACCTTGTGCGCTTTTTCCGCTGCGTGAGGGTCGTGGGTCACCATGACGATCGTTTTCCTGAATTCCGAATTCAGCCTCTCCAGAAGGATCAAAATTTCGTCGGCAGACTTCTTGTCGAGATCTCCAGTCGGCTCGTCGGCGACAATGATCGTCGGGTCGGTGACGATGGCGCGGGCGATCGCGACCCGTTGCTCCTGTCCGCCGGAAAGCTGTTTCGGATAGTGCTTCATCCTGTCGCCCAGTCCAACGACATTCAACGCAGCCTCCACGTGTTCCCGCTTTTCCTTTTTTGAAAGGTTTGTCAACAGCAGCGGCAACTCTACGTTCTCGAACGCTGTCAGCACCGGAAGAAGATTATAGAACTGGAACACAAAGCCAACATTGTGAGAGCGCCATTTCGCCAGCGCCGATTCCCCGAGTGTCGCGATATCCGTCCCTGCAATGATCAGCGACCCGCTGTTCGGCCGGTCGATCCCCGCGATGAGGTTCAGCAGTGTTGTCTTGCCGGACCCCGACGGTCCCATGAGAGCAAGAAATTCGCCATCGGGAATATCGAGGGTGATGTTTTGCAGAACTGGTATCTCCATGCTGTCGCGTTTATAGATCTTCGTGACATTGCGAATTTGAACGATTGGTTCGGCCATAGATGGTATCTGGATTAGTGATAGAAAAGTACGGTACAGCTCACTGTTTCGTTGTTGTGATTTTTGACCCGGACGAAAGTTTCTCGGACGGATGCATGACCACTTTATCGCCGACTGAGAGCCCCTGCTGTACTTCAATACTGTTTCCCATAACCTCGCCGACAACAACAGGAGTTTCGACAACGGTTTCATTCCGTACAAGAAAGGCAACTTTCTTTCCGTCCCGCGTGGTAACTGCCGAGACCGGCACCGATATTTTTGCAGCAGAATTTTTTCCGGTCTCTTCAGTTTCCTTGGTCAGAAAAATAACTTTCGCGCTCATCTCCGGGAGAACGAGTTCGTCCCGGTCAAGGAATTGAACCTTCGTCAGCACGGTCGCTTTTGCGCGGTCGGCAGTTGGAACAATTTTGTGAACGATGCCGTGGTACCGTTTATCCGGAATCGCGTCGAGCGTGATCTCACACGGCTGGCTCGTATGGACTTTTTCAATATTCGATTCCGACACATCCGCTTCCACTTCAAGCGACGTCATGTCCGCAAGGGTGACCAAATCTCCGCGCGAACCGGACGCGGCGCCGAACGGCGTGATGACATCGCCGACGTCCGCATCTTTTGTCAACACTGTTCCGTCGAACGGGGCGCGGATGAATGTATATTCAACCTGCACTTCGGCAGAACGGACTGCGGCTTCTGCAGCATTCACGGATGCTTCCGCCGAGGTCACTCCCGCAAGAGCTTTTTTGTACCGCGCGTTTGCCGGATCGTAGTCCGCCTTCGACGCAAGGTTCTGATTGTACAAAGATTTTACCCGCTCGAAATTCGATGTCGCATCGTCAAGCTCGGCTTTTGCCTGGTCCACTCCCGCCTTCGCAACGCCGAGATTCGCTTTTGCCTGGCCGAGAGCCGCTTCAACGTCGCTGCTCTCCAGCCTGCCGATGATGCTTCCCTTGACGACGCGGTCGCCTTCGATAACACCGAGGAACTCGAGCCGTCCGGTCCCCTTCGATGCAACGGCAGCTTTACGCTGAGCAACAACATACCCGCTTGCAGTGAGCACGGTGTTTGCTTGCGACGGATACGTCAGAGAAACGGTCGCCGTTTCGATCTGCTCCGCCGAAGACATGCCGCCGCTTAACAAGAGGAGAACGATGCTGATTATCAACACTGCTCCAATGGAGGAATAAAGAATGAAATTCTTTTTTGATTTCCCCGAGCCGTTCGGTTCGGGAGCACTTCTATTGATGCGGAGCGATGAGAGATCCGCTTTTTCGGTATCAGATGGCATGTATTCGTCTATTGTTGGGGTTCGGCTGGGAATACAACCTACAGAACAAATATCTTGCTTGTACGGTTCTATAAAATATGTAAAATTTCATAACGAAAATCAATGATTTTCGGGTATTTAGCGCGCTTTTCTGCTCTCTTTTACCTTGGAATGCTTCGATTGATCAAATTTGCCCCTGTACTCGACAAGCCCAATGTCGCAACCCTGACCAATACTGATATTATTTCCCCGCACCGCCTTCGCTTTTGTGTCTTCAAGGTAGATGTCGTCTCCTTCGATGGTATCGGTTGCAAGCCCGCCGGTAAGGTCGAGTGAAAAAAGGATGGAGTTGATCAAATGTCCGAGACGAAAAGTATTCCCTTTGCGGACGCTGATTGTTTCTCCGCCGATTTCTTTGGCGCGGCTGGGGCCGTACAACACAATCTCGACGTTTCCGGCATTCAAAAGACCCCCGACACTAAACGCTCCTTTGGACACGAATGTTTCAGCGGTGCAATCGTCTTTTACTTTGAATCCGCCTTTTACCTCAAGGTGGTCGGCAGAGCATCTTCCGCCGATGACGGCGGTCCCGTCAATTCTCAACTCTTTCGCATCGAGCGCTCCGCGTACTTCCAACATCCCGCTTACTTTGAAATCATCCGATTCCAAGTCGCCGCTGATAGCGGTCCTGCCAACAATTTTTCCCGTTTTCGTTTTAACACTTCCGTTGATATCGGACGTTCCCGAGACTTTCAGATCGATGCAGTCGAAATCACCCTCGATGCATCCCTGTCCGTTTACGACAACATTATTGTAGTATCCTCCCGAAGCATCGGCGCTTCCGGAGATTTTTAAGTCGTGCCTGTTTTTCTTTTCCATGAATGTATTCCCTTTTATTGTGTAAGCATTTTTAATTTTTCTGCACACCTATCAATGGTAAGATGAGCAGCTATCTTTACTCCTTGTTCGAGATGAACGGGCGAGATTTCTGGGATCAGAATAGAAATCGATATTCCGGCTTTGCGAATAACATATAAGTCGCACGCTTTACCATCGAACTTGCTATACCCATCTTCCATTGATTTCACTGCGTTTCTAGCTTCTTCCAAACCGACATCCCCCGATTGAAGGAGACATTCCAAGACATAGAGCGAGAGGAGAACCTGAAACGAGAGAACCCCGCTGGATTCCTTATCGCCAAAATAATTTTGAATAGCGGTCCGTGATACGATCTTTCGGTCTATAATTTCTTCTACGGTCAAAGCCATTTGAGAGAGAACCGGAGAAAACATTCCAGCAATGTCATCCAGTGAACGATCTTCTTTCATTCCCTTGATTTTGTCGATCCTGGCCAGAATGCTTTCCTTGGGAAAAAAAGTTTCCTGGCCGGTGAACGTCGATTTTCTCACGAACCATTCCTCGGGAATTAGATTTTTTCTTTTCCATCGGTAGAGCTGCCCGTATGAAATTCCGGTAAGCTCAAGAAGTTCCTTTTTTGAAATCAATTCGTTTTCCATAAATCTTTCGTTGAGGGTGAAACAACTTTGCCTTCATGAACACCCAGCCGGAGTTACGCTGCGGCAGGCATGTCTTCTCATCTTAAACGAGACAAGGGGGTCCCGATGAATGTGAATTTCACATTTTGAAAAACTCCAGCAATTTGTACATCAGGATGGCCGGCCAAACAAGGGCTTTTAAGAAACCGAGCACGCCTTCCCAGAAAGTTGCTGAGTGTTGGATAAAATAGACCGCAGCACCAACGAATGCTAAACCGTAGATGCCGCCAAATGCGCTGTTGTGTTTCATTCCGTTGTTCCTTTGATACTCGTTCATGGAAGTGTCTCCGTCTTTGTTAATGCCCGTTGAGTTGGAATTTGTTGCTGTCAGGTCTATGGGTGAAGATAACGAAGAGACCTACTCTAACTTCTTTTATGCTAAAGATTCTAAATTCTGATTTCGAGATGATACTTAGCATCCATCTTTTTCAATTCCAGCTTATTTTGCATTTACCCGGTCCTTTTCCACAAAATCGTTGCTGGAATCAACGTCGATGATCTTATAGGAATCTAATTTTGCGAGTTCAATTACAAGTATCCTCGTCCCGGAGCTATCTCAAGGGCAGAGCTTCCCTTTTCATCATGCTTTGAGACTTCTTGTGCATAGGACCCTAGTTCGTCGATGCGACGGTTGCGAAAATTCTTATTATACCAGCATGCCGCTAATCCACTGATCTCCAGCTTTTGCATCTCCTTAGAAATTTCATCTTTCGATCGACTCTTCACAATTCTTTGAATTTTCCGCTAGTTATCTTCTTTTATGTCGAGAGAGTTGATTACCGAAAAGCATATATCCTTGTTTTGATAAGATAACATAACACTGTTACGTTGTCAAGAAAAAACATCATTTCCATCGAAAAAATCAATCCTATCTGATAGTTCTATAATATGCCAATATTTAACGTATTAGGAAGAAAATCATGTTTTGGCAATTGATTCTCACATGAGGAAATACGCGTTAGAAAGAACATTGTTTCACTAAAACAACATTTTCATCGGAATTAGTTAGTCTTTGACTTTGAGGCGAGTTTCGGCCAACTCGTCCAAGGCCTTCCCCGTGACTCGGAATGTTGTCCAGTCGTCGAGGGGAATTGCTCCTAACTTTTTGTAGAAAGCGATGGATGGTTCATTCCAATCCAGCACTGCCCATTCGAAACGGCCGCAGTTTCTTTCCTTCGCTATCTTAGCCAGGCAAACAAGCAGTGCCTTCCCAATCCCTTTGCCGCGCAGATGCGGCAGAACGTAAAGGTCCTCGAGATAAAGCCCGGGTCGGGCGAGAAATGTCGAGAAGTTATGGAAGAAAAGTGCGAAGCCGGCAGGTTCGTCCTGATAGTACGCGACAACAACTTCGGCGAATTTTTTCTCTCCGAATAATGCTTCACGAAGAAGGGCTTCCGTTGCTACACACTCTTCCGACATTTTCTCATATTCTGCAAGTTCTCGTATGAACTTATGAATAAGAGGGAGATCGTTCTCAACTGCATGTTCGATGCGAATTAATTCCACCATTTTCCAAACATTATTGAATTCTCATCATGGCATCGCTGGCATTCCCAGCCGCGCCCATTCTTCACGCGCCGGGCCGCAGACTCCTGGCACACGGAGACCTGCCTGACGCATCAGTACCGTCATCTGTCCGCGATGGTGCGTTTGATGCCGCAGGAGCGAGGCGAGTGCAAAGCCCCGCTTCCATTTTTCTCCGAACATCTCAACTTCCTCATTGAGCGAAGCGTCGTTCCACTGTTCCTCTACCTGTTCAGCGATGGACTCAGCTGCGAAGAGATATGCATCTGAAATTTCCCGCGCGCTTGCAGGTGCCAGCGCATCATCTGCGGGAGCGAGAACATGCAAACCCGCACGTTCCCCTGTTTCAGCGAGCGAGAGTACGATGTGCCAGGCGAGAAAGCCAAGCGATCGTCCGTCGGGGGTAACTTTTTGAGTAAGCGATGAATCGGTCAGCGTGCGAAACACTCTCAGCGTCGACAGTGTTTCCCGGCGCCAATCCTCAGTGAAGTCCTTTATTGTTCTATACATTTTCTGTTCCTGTTTAATGATGTCAATTTCCGTTTCAATTTATATTTCAAGCCTTCTTCGCCCCCTGCCCCGTACTATTCCGTGAACCGTGAGCGCGGGTCCCAGAAGGAAATACGTCAGCCCAGCCCAGGCAGAAGAATTTTCCCATCCGATCACTGCAACAAGTATTGAAATCGTGGCAATCGAAACATGGACTAAGTTTCCGGAAATGCTTGATACTGTATCATAGATCTCGATCATCGAGAGATCAAGCTCTTCCTTCTTTCGAAATGCATGCAAGTAGAGAAACGTAAAAAGGAGGTAGACGGACAAATACCCCACACCATAGACCACCATCATTACGCTTGATTGACCCGGTTCGATGACGGGTTGAGCAAGATGACCTTGTGGAACGATCCTGAAAATCTGGCCGACAACGAGAGTAAAAACGAATTTAAGGGGATAAACATAAAACAGAACGACGAAGAGAAGTATCGAATTCAGCGTAATCGTAAATGGATCGTTCAAGCCGTAGCGGCGGAAAAATTTGTAGTGCTCATACCAGAGGAACGTGAGCAATGCGAAGCAAATGGCAAAGGCAGCGAACCCTTTCATGGTGATGAGAAGCTCGTTGAATGTTTTTGGCACCTCCAGGGAGACCACAAGAAGAGTCAAGGCAAAAGCAAAAACAGCATCACTGAAGCCTTCGATACGAAGGACCTCGCCTCCCCTCCAGCGAAAGTCGTTCTTCTTACTGATCTCTTTTTCCGCCATCATTTTACGTATCATTGTAATTTCTCTGCATTTCCGGTCTTCACCGGCGGTGCGTCAATTCTGTGATGGACCGCTTCATCGTGCCTGCATATTGATCGTTACTGATTCAGGGTCTTCAGTATCTGTTCGGCGACGAATCTATTCCCCTCGTCGTTCAAATGAACTCTATCGACGGTCAGGATTCCTTTTTCTTCATTCGCGGGATTATGAGATTTCAAGTACGCAGTAAACGCGATGCGAAGGTCGCACAGAGTGCTGCCGGTTTCATTTGCAATGCGGCGGCTGATCTCTGAATACTCGCCGAGCATGGGATCCTCGGGATTCGATCCGTCGTTCTTTTCTCCAATCACACTGGGCGTGCAAAGGATAACTCGCGCACCCGCACTCTGGATCGAAGCGATGATCTCTTTCAGCCCCGATTCAAAATCTTCTTTTGTGGTCCCCTTCAGGCCTGGTGTCACCCAGTGCCACACATCGTTGATCCCGATGTAAATGACGACCAGGGTGGGGTGCTTATCAAGCACGTCCCTTTGAAGCCGCTTCTGCAAATCGGGAACCTTGTTGCCGCTGACTCCAGCTCCTATAACATCAATATTCATTGACGCATGTTCTTTTTGAAGGGTATCCCGGATCAGCGTCACATAGCCGTTCGGCTTCACACCGAGCTGGGTGATAGAATCCCCCAGAAAAACTATTCTCTCTCCCGAGTGAAGAAAATGCTGGCTGGCGGCGCATCCGGCCAACACTCCGACAAGAAGAAGAAAATACCGTCCGAGGTGCCATGAATTCATTAATGGATTTTGCATATTTTGTGTCTCCGGTAGATGGTAGTGTAGCTTCTTCATGGTTTATGCTTTACTTCTGGTTCCTGCTGGCTGATGCAATGCAGCGTTCCGAGTCCCCATACAAGATCGACGCAGTCAACGCCGAGCACGGTGCGGTCCTGGAACTCGCGCTGCAGAATTTCTATCGCCGTGCCGTCGTTCGAATCGCGGAAGGTGGGCACCAGCACGACATCGTTTGCGATAAGAAAATTCGCGTAGCTTGCCGGCAAACGTTGTCCGTTGAAGAACAGAGGGGCTGGCATGGGAAGTTCGACGATGCGGAAATGATTCCCGTGCACGTCTGTCATCTCTTTCAGCGCTTTCAGATTATTTTGAAGAATTGCATGGTTCTCGTCGGCAGTGTTGCTCTCGACAACAGCGGCAATTGTGTTCGGGCTGACAAACCGTGCCGAGTCGTCAATATGTCCGTCTGTATCGTCTCCGGCAATTCCTTCGTCGACCCAGAGTACTTTGTCGATATTGTAATACCCGCAGAGGTATTCCTCGATCTTCGCCTGCGTGAGAGACGGGTTACGGTTTTGATTTAGTAAACACGATCTGCTCGTCAGTAAACAGCCTTTGCCGTTGACGTCGATCGCCCCCCCTTCCATGACAATTCCGGGATGAAAAACGGGGAGGTTTCGCAGTTCGGCTATCCGGGAAGGCACAATATCGTCCAGGTCGTACGGCGGATATTTCCCTCCCCATGCATTGTATCCCCAATCGATGACAGCGAGCGGTTCGGGAGAATTTGGATTGACAACAAAGGCGGGACCGTGGTCGCGGCACCATGAATCGTTTGTTGGGATTTTGAACAGCGTGAAACTTGCCAGGTCAACCTTCGCCGTGAGCAGCCGTGAGCGGACATCGCCGGCCATTGCGTCATCGACGACGTTGATGTTCACATGTTGGTATGCCGCGAGCGTTTTGACAATGCCGGCAAATACGCCGGGGATCGGATCAAACTTCCCCGGCCACGTCTCTTTGTTGTGCGGCCAGGAAAACCATGTTGCCGCCTGCGGCTCCCACTCTGCGGGAAAACGATATCCGAGTTGTCGAGGAGTCTTATTCAATGATCAATCAACAATGAACAATCAACGTTCATGAATTTCTATTTGGAGACAGCGTTTAAACGCGTAGTTCTCAATATGGCAAAGAGAATCTTTGAGAGTTCGTCAACGTCTTCATGAAGGGAAGCGCGAGCACTTTTGGTAATGAATTCTGTTTCTTTTAGAAGTGATAACCAATATTTTGTCTCCAGAGACTCTTTGTACGCAATCGAGATTTTTGAGGAAAAATCTGACGGGGATATTGCGCCATTTGCTTCCGAGATGTTTGCACCAATAGAAGTACCGCTGCGGAGCAATTGTTTAGAAAGGACAAACTCTCTTTTATTGCCAATTAAGAACCGATTCAATTTCACTATGCGCACTGCTAATGCAAAAGCTTTCCTGTAAAGTATTGTATCTTTCGTAAGCATTGTTCCCCCCAAAAATGTTCATTGTTCATTGTTCATTGTTGATTGTTTAATGCTCGTCAAGGAATCGGCTGGTAAGTCCTCCATACGCATCGATCCTCCTGTCGCGAAGGAACGGCCAATGCGTTCGCGTGACGTTCGACCGGTTCAAGTCGAGTTCCACGACGCTGACTTCCTCTTTGTCTCTCGGCGATTGATGAAGCAATTCCCCGAACGTGTTCGCAACAAACGAGCTTCCCCAGAATTGCAGGTCTGCTTCTATGCCGACACGGTTGACTGCCACAACGGGAATCCCGTTGGCAACAGCGTGCGCCCGTTGAATCACCTGCCATGCCTGGAATTGGTCGTCCCGGGTTTTCGCCTCTTCATCCTTCGCCCACCCGATCGCCGTAGGATAAAATAAAATTTCAGCGCCCGACAACGCCGTCAGCCGCGCCGCTTCGGGATACCATTGGTCCCAGCAGATAAGAACACCGATCGTTCCAAATCGGGTTTTCCACGATTTGAATCCAATATCGCCGGGAGCAAAATAAAATTTCTCGTAGAACGATGGATCATCCGGGATGTGCATCTTGCGGTATTTGCCGAGATACTTCCCGTCGGCATCGATCACGGCGGCCGAGTTATGATACACTCCTTCAGCCCGTTTTTCAAACAACGGGACAATAATGACGACGCCTAACTCTTTTGCGAGAGATTGAAACTGCGTCGTCGAGCCGCCCGGGATGGGTTCAGCAAGTCCGAAGGCTTTGTATTCTTCGGTCGCACAAAAATAGAGCGAACGGAATAATTCCTGCAAACAAACAATGGTCGCGCCTTTTCCCGCCGCCTCGCGAACACCCGCCATCGCTTTTTTCATATTCTCCGCCGGGTTTTCCACGCAGCTCATTTGTATTAATCCAATTTTTACCATTCTTCGTTCTGCCATAACGTTTTCTTCGTGCCCCTTTGTGCCCTTCGTGGACAATCTTTACGTATCTATTTTCTCAAAACACACCGTTGCATTCGTTCCGCCAAACCCGAACCCGTTCGAGAGAGCATATTGAATATCCTGCTTCCGCGCCGTGTTCGGAACATAATCAAGGTCGCATTCGGGGTCGGGATTTTCCAGGTTGATCGTCGGCGGCAGAATGCCGTCGCGCAAGGCCAGAATTGTGAATGCAGCTTCCGCCGCACCGGCAGCACCGAGGAGGTGCCCGATCATCGACTTTGTCGAGCTCATTGCAAGTTTTTTTGCATGTGCGCCGAAGGTTCTATTTACAGCTTTCGTCTCTGCAATATCGCCGAGACCGGTCGACGTTCCGTGCGCGTTGATGTAATCGATTTGTTCCGGTTTGAGTCCTGCGTACTCAATGGCGAGCTTCATCGCACGCTGAGCGCCGTTTCCGTCGTCCGGGGGCGCGGTAATGTGGAAAGCGTCCGCCGTCATTCCGCAGCTCAGCATTCGCGCGTACAAAGGAGCACCGCGTCGGCGGGCATGTTCTTCTTCTTCCAGAATAATAACGCTCGCACCCTCGCTCAGCACAAATCCATCGCGGTCTTTATCGAAAGGACGCGATGCACGTTCCGGCTCATCGTTCCGCTTCGACATTGCCTTCGCGGAACAGAATCCTGCAAACGCAACTTCCGTCACAGAGGCTTCCGAACCGCCGACGATCATAACGTCGGCTTCTTCACGCCTGATCGCGTGAAATCCGTCCGCGATTGCGTGATTGCCGGTTGCGCACGCCGAGACCACGGCATAGTTCGGTCCTTTCGCGCCGGTGCGGATTGCGATATATCCTGACGGCATATTGATGATCGCCCCCGGAATAAAAAACGGAGTGATATGCCGCGGTCCGTTCTTTGAAACACTGATCGCTGTCTCGCTGATCGTGATGACGCCGCCGATACCGGAACCGATAATAACGCCGACACGCTCCGCGTTCGCAGGTGTGATTTCTAATTTGGAATCCCGTAATGCGTCGAGCGCGGCACCGACCGCATAATGATTGAAGAGGTCGAACCTGCGCGCTTCCTTCGGCTCAAAATACTTCGTAACATCGAACCCTTTAATTTCCCCGGCAATGCGCGTCGGGTATTGTTCAACGGGAAACCGCGTGACAGGGCCGATCCCGGAACTGCCGGCAATGCACTTCCTCCATGACTCCTCAGTCGATAATCCGATCGGAGTAATCAAACCGATCCCAGTAATAACGACTTTTCTCATTTTTGACGGCCTTGTGATGGCAGATTGAAATCAATTCGGTGGGAAAGATAGCGGATTTTTTAGAGTGAAACAAGGTAAAGACGGCATCACCATTCCGAAGGCCTTCTTTATAGCGGCAAGCAAGGCTGAGACATTCAATGGATCAAGTAAAGAGCCTTCGGAAGGTTTTTCAGTCGATAGCCTTGGCGCCTTCATTTTCGACCGTCATGATCTCATACGTCGATAATATTCCCCTGGCAGAAAATGCATTTACCATTGCTTCGCCGATCTCTTGTTCATGGTTCGTTGTGAACGAAAAGACCGTCGGACCGGATCCGCTGATATTGAATGAGAGCGCCCCCGCGCCGAGCGCGGCGTTCTTGACACTCTCAAACCCCGGAATAAGCGTCGCCCGGTACTGCTCATGGAGCCGATCGCCCGTCGTATAGCGGAGTGCTTCAATGTCTCCTTCCATTAACGCCGCAATAAGCGATGCCACGTTTTCAATATTGAAAACGGCATCCCTCAACGGCACTTCTTGGGGAAGAATCTGTCGTGCTTGTTTTGTAAGAACCTGAAAATTCGGGCTGCATGAAACAACGGAGAGCGCTCTTGCGATCTTGATGCTTCTGCAGCGGACTTTTCCGTTGACGAAACAGTTGACCGTCAACCCTCCCATCATTGCAGCAGAAACATTGTCCGGATGCCCTTCGATAGAGACGGCGATATTCAGCATCTCTTCGCGAGACATTTTTACACTCAGAAATTCATTTGCAAGAAACACGCCGCCGGCAATCGCCGCACCGCTTCCTCCAAGCCCGCCGCTTGCAGGAATTTCATTCCTGATGTGGAGGTGAATATTCTCCAGGGATTTCATCTGTAACGCCCCTGCACTTTTCGCCAGGGCGATCATCCCTTGGTATACGAGATTCGTCTCGTCTGTTGCAATATGTTCTTTGCCGTTTCCCTCCACAGAAATATGCACGGACGGCCCGGCCGCGTTTCCTTCTTCAACCGACAAATACAAATACCGGTTCAGCGCAAGGCCGAGTGTGTCGAACCCCGGTCCGATGTTAGATGTTGAAGCCGGAATTTTTATTTTCATTGTTCACCGAAATTGCAGAAAAAAATGTCTCTCGCCAAGCCGCAAAGGCTCCTAAATTTTATTTTTGAATCACTTTGCGTCTTTGCGCGAGCCATGTTTCAGAAATTATGCAGAAGGCTCAAACTATAAAAACTTTTTTACTTCGTCAATCGATGCCTTGATCTCCACCGGCGGATTTGAGTGCGGGCCCCGTTTCTTAATATGATAGTCGACGACAATTTGGGGGTCTTTCAAAATATTTCCTGTAAGCACACCGACAACAGTCTCCTTCGATGTGATTGTACCGCTGCCAATCAACTTTTTGAGTCCGGCAACAGTCGCGCACGACGCCGGTTCGGCGCCGATACCCGCTGCGTCGACGATCGCTTTTGCTTCGAGGATCTCCTCGTCGGTAACACTTTCAACGACGCCGTTTGTCCACTGCAGCGACCTGATTGCTTTTGTGTAGTTCGCGGGATTGCCGATTTTTATCGCGGTTGCAATAGTTTCCGCTTTCTGCGGTTTAAATCGTTTGAATCCATCTTTGTACGCTTTGTAAAACGGGCTTGCGCCTTCCGCTTGAATCACGGCAAACCTCGGCATCTTTTCAATCAATCCCAGCTGCAACGCTTCGTGGAGCGCTTTGCCAAAAGCACTCGTGTTGCCCAGGTTGCCGCCGGGAAAAACAAACCAGTCAGGCACTTTCCACTGGAGTTGCTGAAGCGTTTCCCAAATAATTGTCTTCTGTCCTTCAATTCGAAACGGGTTGATCGAGTTGAGCGGGTACGCCTGCAGTTTTTCCTGCGCTTCGAAGATCAACCGCATGCAGTCGTCAAAGTCTCCGTCGACAACGAGGGTTTTTGCTCCGTACGCAAGAGCCTGAGAGATCTTCCCGACAGCGACATTCCCTTTGGGAATCAGTACGAGTCCGATGATTTCAGCCTCCGAAGCGTAGGCCGCAAGCGAAGCAGAAGTATTTCCCGTCGATGCGCACACAACCGCTTTTTGATGAAGGCGCTTCGCCTGTGTTGTTGCGACGGTCATTCCTCTGTCTTTGAATGATCCCGTCGGGTTTTCCCCTTCATGTTTGAGATAGAAGTTCGTGAGCCCCAGCCAGGCGGATATTTTCTTGCTGCGATACAAACGGGTATTTCCTTCCTGCTTCGACACAATTTCCCTTTCGGGAACGGTCGGCAGGACGATCTCGCGGAAATGCCAGACACCGCCGGAAGGCTGATTGTTGACTGACGAATGTTTGCCGTCGAAATATCGTTTTGAGAGGTGAAATTTCTTTTTGAGGAGAGGTAAATCATGCTCGACATCCAGAAGATTTTCGCAGGTGCACATGAAACGGACCTCGGTCAGAGGATATTCTTTTCCGCATGAAATACATTTGAGAATTGAAAGTTTCATAGTCGCTGTATTCCGTTTCTTAGATATTACGTCAGATGGAAAGCGTCGTGAATTGCCTGTACTGCTTTATGAACCTCTGCCTGCTCAACAACGAGCGAAATGTTCAGCTCCGATGAGCCCTGGGCAATAGCGACGATGTTGACGTTGGCGTTTGCAACAGCCGTGAATGTTTTTCCTGCGATCCCGCGCATTCCCTTCATTCCCTCTCCGACGACGGCGACAATGGAAACGTTTTCCTGGAGCTTGATGTCGTCGACGATCTTCTTCGCGATGTCGACCTCGAATTCATTCCGAAGCTCCGAGACGCCCCTCCCGCAATCTTTTTGAGGAATAACAACGCACACATTGTGTTCGGAAGACGCTTGTGATATCATCATAACGTTCACTCGAACGCGGGCAAGAGCAGAGAAAATCCGCGCTGAGATTCCCGGAACCCCGACCATACCGTTGCCTTCAATGGAGACGAGGCTCAAGTTGTCGATCGAGGTAATATTTTTCACAAACCGTTCAGCAGATTGCGTCGATTGTGAGATCAACGTCCCCGGATATGTCGGATTGAACGTGTTCTTTATTCTGATCGGAATGCGTTTTTCGATAGCAGGCATCATCGTCTTCGGGTGGATGACTTTTGCGCCGAAGTACGACATTTCTGCCGCTTCGCGGTATGAGATCGCCGGCAGCACTTTCGCCCCCTTCACGTACCGGGGGTCTGCGGTCATAACGCCGTCGACGTCCGTCCAGATCCAGATCTCTTCGCTGTCAAGTGCGGCGCCCACGATCGACCCCGTGTAGTCCGAGCCGCTGCGGCCGAGCGTTGTGGTCAGCCCGTCTTCGGTGCTTCCGATGAATCCTGTCACAACCGGGACGATCCCTTTTTCAATCAGCGGCATGAGCGTTTTCTTGATCTTCTCGTTGGTCACGGAAAAGTCAACTGCGGCTTCCCCAAAATGATTGTCGGTACGAATGACCGTTCTCGCGTCGACAAATTCCGCCGACATGTCGTGATCGCTCAAGATTGCTGCGAGCTGCAGACACGAAAGAATCTCGCCGAACGACGCGATGGCGTCGAGTGAACGAACGCTCAGTTCTTTTAGCAAGCTGACGCCGCGGTAAAGGTTTGACAACTCGTCGATGAGCTGCGAATGACGGTGAATCAGCTCTTTATGGCGAACCGCATGTTTCAGCAGCGTATTTGCAACGTCGAGATGTTTTTCCTTCAACGCATCGATGTTCTTTTTCACCTTGTCGGTGTCCCGCAAAACAGCGAGCTGTGCAGTATCAAGAAGCGTGTTCGTCACCCCTGCCATTGCCGACGCAACAACCACTGGTCGCTGCGGTAAGTACGAGTGGACAATTGCGGCGACTTCCTGGAGCCGCTGAAGGTCGCCGACGGAGGTCCCGCCGAATTTCATTGTGATCATAGTGTGGTATCCCTAAAACAAAAAAGCCTCGAGTGTTCTTCGAGGCTTCGTGAGGTTGATAGAAAAATTATGCACACGAAAGCGCTCGGACGCAGGGCGTCGGAAGCGTGGTCGTCGTTATAGTCGTTGTTGTGTTCATGGTGTCAGAATCGCGGAACAGAGCCGTTCCGCCATCTCTTTTGTTCCGATACGTTTTGAATTCTCCGTCATAATATCGGGAGTTCGGTATCCATTATCAAGAACTTTTTCGATCGCAGACTCTATGTCATCTGCCTCTTTCTGAAGGTTGAACGAATACCGGAGCATCATGGCGACTGATGAGATCGTAGCGATGGGATTCGCTTTGTCCTGTCCCGCGATATCGGGCGCGCTCCCATGAACGGGCTCGTATAAAGCCACTTTTCCCCCGAGGCTGGCCGAGGCAAGCATGCCGATCGAACCGGTGAGCATTGCCGCTTCGTCGCTGAGAATGTCGCCGAACATGTTTTCCGTTACGATAACATCGAACTGCTTTGGATTGCGCACGAGCTGCATCGCGCAATTGTCGACGTACATGTGTGAAAGTTCGACGTCGCGGTAGTTTTCCGCGACGACTGTCACCGTCTTTCGCCAGAGCTGAGACGTTTCGAGGATGTTGGCTTTATCGACAGAACATATTTTCTTTCTTCTTTTGCGCGCGATCTCGAAGGCGCTCTTTGCAATGCGTACAATTTCAGATTCAGAGTACACGAGCGTATTCGTGGCAACCGGCTCGCCGTTTTTTGTCTCGATGCCGCGGGGAGTTCCAAAATAGATTCCCCCCGTCAGCTCGCGAACGACGACAATATCGACCCCTTCAACCACTTCGCGCTTGAGCGCCGACGCACCGACGAGCGCGGAGAATATTTTCGCCGGGCGGATATTGGCATACAGCCCGAGGCTTTTTCGAAGTCCGAGAAGGGCTTGCTCGGGCTTCAGGTGCGGCGGATTATTGTCCCACTTCGGTCCGCCAACGGCGCCGAGGAGCACCGCATCGCTCGTGCGGCAGCTTGCTAACGTCTCATCCGGAAGCGGAACACCGACGGCGTCCAACGCAGCCCCTCCTGCCAGCGATTGTGTAAACGTGAATTGATGTCCGTACTTTTTAGAAATCGTTTCCAGAACTTTGATCCCGCCTGCAACAACTTCCCTTCCTATTCCGTCGCCAGGTATTACAGTGATAGTATACAATGGCTTCTGCTTTCCATGATTTGAGATTTGAGGTAATTGCTGATACTTTTTAACTTTACACTTTTAACTCTTTACTTATTCATCATCTCACTCAATTCCTTCGATCGCTTCGTCGCCGTTGCAACAGCGTTGATCAGCATCGAGCGCAACCCGTGCGACTCAAGCTCGTGGACAGCATTGATCGCCGTTCCGCCGGGCGTCGTCACCTGGTCGCGAAGAATTGCAGGATGTAGGTTCGATTCTTTGACGAGTTTTGCGGAGCCGAGCACGGTCTGGACGGCGAGTTTCGTTGCAACGTCCCGCGGCAATCCCATTTTTACCCCGCCGTCGATCAGCGCTTCGATGACCATATAGATATACGCCGGGCCGCTGCCGCTCAAGCCTGTCACTGCATCGAGCTGCGACTCTTCCACGACGACAACCTCACCGACAGCTTCAAAAATCGAAATCGCGATGCGCTGCTGTTCTTCCGTCACAAAACGTCCGAAAGAAACGGCGGTAGCGCCTTCTTCCACCGTCGAAGCAATGTTCGGCATTGCCCGGACGATCGGATTATTCTTTTCCGTTCGCTGAAGGATCGAATCGATCGTCACGCCGGCCGCGATGGAGATCAGCATCTGGTCCTCGCGCAGCGCCGATTGGATTTCATCGAGGACCTTCCCGAGCGTGTACGGTTTCACACACAGCATGATGATGTCGGCAAATTGGGCTGCCTGTACATTATCGAGCGTGTGATTAATTTTCCACCTCGACCCGAGCTTTTCCAGCTTTGCGGAGTGCGTTCCGCTCGCAATGATTTTCTCGTGGGGGGCAAGCTTCGCGTTTAATATTCCGCGCAGAAGCGACGTTCCCATGTTTCCTGCTCCGATGATCGCTATGGAGCGGTTGAGGCTGATTTTCTCTCCGCGGGTCGACGCTTCTTCGTTGGTTACAAATGTCTGTTCATTTTTTTGCTCCACGTTATCGCTCCTTCAGCATTCCTGATTGTCGTGCATAGGCAAAGATCCCGCCGGCGCGAAGAATTCCTTCGATGTCGCCCAGGGGGTTTAATTGATAGACGACCTGCTGGGTAGAGTTCGTCAATATTCCTTTGGACGTGTCGAGAATTAGCTTGTCGCCGGTCTTAATTTCCTGGTAAAGATGTTTGTTCGTCTCAAACGGTGCGACAAAGCCGCCGTCGATGGCGTTCCTGTAAAAAATACGCGCATACGATTCGGCGACGACCGCTTCGATGCCTGCTATGTCGAGCGCGACCGGTGCATGCTCGCGCGACGAACCGCAGCCGAAATTTTTTCCCGCCACAATGATCTTATAGTCGGACTGCCACTTGCCCTCGGTGATGAACGGAATGTTTCCCGAAGGCAAACCGGAGGCCTCAATCGGCACTCCCGACAAAGCAAATTTGCCATAATTCTTTTTTTCCTCGGGATCGTCCAGTTTGTAGACCAGATGGGCGGCAGGAATGATTTGGTCCGTGTCAACATCATTCCCAAGGACAAATGCTTTTCCGGTAATAGTGTTTTTCATATGTTATGCATTAATAGTTTATTTTTATTGTTGTTCAGCCACTAAGGCACGAAGACACAAGATTATTTAAAGAATCATTCGTTTAATTCCTTTTTTAATTAACGGAACGTTAAAATTAATGACAAAACCTAGACGATTTCCTGTCAACTTTAGTTGACTAAGAAGCTGTGCTTCCCATATATGATTTATTTCAGTTACGGCTTTTAATTCGCAGATAACAATGTTTTCAACTAAAACATCAAGCCGCAATCCTTCGTCAAACACAATCCCGTCATATCTGAGCGGTAAGCTTACCTGGCGTTGACTGTGAAAACCTATTTTCGAAAGTTCATGACAAAAGCATACTTCATAGATTTTTTCGAGCAGGCCTGGCCCCAAATTCCTATGAACATTGTAAGCTGCATCAACAATTCCAGTCGCAATTTGCTCTTCTCGATTTGAAAGTGGTTCGTATTTCATTTTCCCCCCACATCTTAGTGTCTTAGCGCCTTCGTGGCTACTTCATTTATTTTTTCCTAAAACAATTTTCTGTGTGATCATTGACCATGCCGACGGCTTGCATGAAGGCGTAACAGATGGTCGAACCAACGAAGCTGAATCCGTGAGCCTTGAGATCTTTGCTCATCGCATCTGATTCTGTGGTTTTAGCCGGAACGTCCTTCAGGTTTTTTGGCTTATTGTGCCTCGGTTTACCGCCGACAAACTTCCAGATATAAACATCGAAACTGCCAAACTCTTTTTGAATATTTAAAAATGCCTTTGCATTCGCGATGGTTGCAGCGATCTTAAGTTTATTTCGAACAATTCCTTCATTGGTAAGAAGGGATTTGACTTTTCTTCGATCGTAACGTGCGATTTTTTTCACGTCAAAATTGTCGAATGCCTTCCTGTAGTTTTCACGTTTCCTTAGAATTGTTATCCAGCTCAAGCCCGCCTGGGCTCCTTCAAGGATGAGCATTTCGAATAATTTCCTGTCGTCGTGAACGGGTATACCCCATTCTTTGTCGTGGTATTCGATATAGAGGGGATCCGTCCCGCTCCAATCGCATCGTTCTTTCATTTTCTCTTCTTCTTTTCAATGACTGCATCGGCCTCAATTTCCAGCAATATTTCCGGGGAGATGAGACGCCGTACTTCGACCATGGTCGCGGCGGGACGGATGGTTTTGAAAAATTCTCCGTGCGCCTTGGCGATTTTTTCCCAGTCGCCAATATCGACAACGAACATTTTCGTCCGAACTACATCCTTCAGGGTTCCGCCTGCTTTCTTCAGCGCTGATTCAATGTTTTTGATCGCTTGCACAGCTTGAGCGTACGGGTCACCGACGCCGACAATTTTTCCCTCTGCATCTGTCGCAGTCGTTCCGGACACAAATACCATGTTACCAACTCGGACCGCACGCGAATATCCGACAACCGGCTCCCACGGCGTCCCGCTGGAAATATTTTTTCTCTTCATTTCTATTCTTGCAGCGTTGGGTGCTTAAGATGAAAATCGGTTGCGTCCTGGTACTTCTTCGCGACTGCAAGGACGGTCGCTTCATCGAACAACTTTCCAAGGAAGGTGATGCTCGTCGGTGTTCCTTCTTTTGAGAATCCGTTCGGCACCACGACGCATGGATTCCCCGTCAAATTCGTAAGGAGTGAATTATCGCCGTCAAACGGCGGCGCAACGATAACGTCGACCTGACTCATCAGGTGCGCCATCTCTTGAATGGCCAGGTACCGGACACGGTTCGCCTGAATATATTCAACGGCAGGAATAAATCGCGACGTACGAAAGACGTTCGGCCATGCATACGCGGCTTGCCGCACGAGCAGACTATCCCTGCCGCTTCGTGTCAGTTCGTCGAAAGATGCTCCAGCCTCAGCACTGAGAATAATGGAGAGATCGTTGATCGGTAGTGCCGGGAGGGTTACCGGAATAAGCTTCGCTCCCAACCTTCGCAGCACGGCGAACGATGAATCGTTGTTCTCACGGTTTGTCTTTACACTGTCGAAATCATTTTTCAAATAGCCAATTTTTAATTTGCTCAGCGAAATTTTCGGATTATAGTTGAACGGGAAATCGTACAACGTTTGGTCATTTTCGTCCGGCCCGTAGATGGCGTTGAACACCAGCGCACAATCTTCGACCGTCCTGCAAATCGGCCCGATCTTATCCATTGACCAGGCGAGCGCCATCGCACCATATCTGCTCACCCGTCCATACGTCGGCCGCAGCCCGGTCGTCCCGCAGACCGTTGATGGAGAAACGATCGATCCCCAGGTTTCAGTTCCGATAGCAAAGGCAACCAGTCCCGCAGATGTTGCAGAAGCCGAGCCGGCAGAAGAGCCGCTGGAACCTTCTTTATAGTTCCACGGATTGCGCGTCATTCCGCCGAACCACACATCGTCCATCGCCAGTTCACCCATTGAAAGCTTCGCAACCAGAACAGCTCCTGCCTCCTCCAATCTCTTTATAACCGTCGCATCCTTATCGATCATTTGGTCCTTGTACGGAGGCGCTCCCCAGGTTGTTTTGTACGTTTTCGTCGAGAGCAGATCTTTGACGCCGCACGGAATTCCATGAAGAGGCCCGCGGTATTTTCCCGCTGCGATCTCTGCATCCGCCTGTTTTGCTTGTTTCATCGCCAGGTCTTCGGTCAGCGTGATGACACAAAGAAGTTTGGGACCATACTTCTTCAAACGGTTCAGGTACATCGTAGTCAATTGCACCGACGTTACTTTCCTGGTCCTGACCAGCTCGGCAAGCTGTCCCACGGAATAGAAAGCCATGTCTTCCACATCCGCCGGCACAACGACAGTTCCGGCCGGGCTCGCGACAAACACCCGCCGTTCAGTATTAAATTTCATTCCCAGGGGAATCGGATTGAACGTGATGGCCGGCGGGATGTTGTTGGCCAGCTCAACCTTTCTAATGCTTTGATAACTGGCCAACTGGTCTTTTAATCCGTCGAGCATCGAATCGCGCTTTACATCATTAAAGCTCAGCCCGAACAGCTTCTCTGCACTTGCAATGGCGTCACGCGTTATGGGCGATGAGATTTTCTCATCGACTGCTGCCCCGAGAATAAAAAATATGCAGCACGCAACTCCAGCGGTGAACAAATATCTTGTGCGTTGATTCATATTCCCATCCTTTGAGAATTAGAAGTGGTGAATTCTGAACACCAATTTCCCATCAGTATAAGATTTTTCAATTCATAATTCATAATTTTTAATTCCTAATTGCTTTTTTACCCGGTGTTTCTCAGCCCGGCCGCAATTCCGTTTATGCTCAGGAAAATTGCCTGTTCGAGATCATCCCGATCCGAATCCGAAAGACCCTTGGCGTGCAGCCGCCGCAAGAGTTCAATTTGAATATAGCTCAGCGGGTCGACATAAGGATTTCGCAGCTGGATCGACCGCTGAAGCATTTCATTGTTCTCAAGCAGTTCTTTTTGATCGGTGATGAGCAGTATCATTTCTTGCGTCCGGTCAAACTGCGATTTCAAACCTTCGTAAATTCTTTCCCCTAGTTCTTTCGGCGCCACGAGCGATGCATATTCTTTTGAAATCGTGAAATCCCCCTTTGCCAGGATCATCTGCATGTTATCGATCAGCGACCGGAATGTTTGCCATCGGCGGTACATCTGCCGCAGCAGCTTCAGCTTTCTTGCGTCAGGCGCAGACGATTCTCCAAACAGAAATTTTTTCAAGCCCTCTCCCGCTCCAAGCCACCCAGGAAGAACATGGCGGCTCTGCATCCAGCCGAACGTCCACGGAATCGCACGAAGGTCTTCGATGCGTCCGGTTTCAATGCGCTTTGCAGGGCGCGACCCGATCTGCAATTTCGTGATCTCCTCGATCGGCGTAGCCTGAGCAAAATATTTTACAAACTCTTTTTCGCCGTAAACGGTAGAGCGGTACGCAGCATAACTCTGATCCGCGATCTCATCCATTGCGCCGAACCAGCGGGTGCGGTTCCTGTCGAATTCAGGGTCGAGGCGAGCGCTTGGAATATTTCCCATCAACATCGCGGACGTTGTAAGCTCGAGCGAGCGCTGTGCGATCGCGGGATGAGCATATTTCAAAGAAATAACTTCGCCCTGTTCGGTGATCTTTATTTTCGCATTGAGGGAGTGTGGCGGCTGAGAGAGAATTGCCTCGTACTCCGGTCCCCCTCCGCGCCCCACCGTTCCGCCCCTGCCGTGAAAGAAGATCCAATCGACGTCGGCGAGCTGCGAGACCTTGGTCAGATGACGCTGCGCTTTATAAAGCGACCAGTGCGAACTGACAATTCCCCCCTCTTTCGTGCTGTCTGAATAGCCTATCATGATTTCCTGCCGGCGTCTACGGCTTTCGAGGTGACGGCCGTACGCGTCGTTATGATACAGCCGTTCCATTGCCCCCGGTGCGGCATCGAGGTCTTTCGTCGTCTCGAACAGAGGCACAATGTCAAGAGAGCTTGTCGATTGCCGCGGACCGATCGAGAAAAGTCCCGTGCATTTCATCAAGTAAAGCACCTCCAGCACATCGGCTGCACATTCCGTCATGCTGATGACATATGACCGGACAGCATGATCATCGATCTCCGTTTGCGCTCGTTTTATTTTCCTGAATACTGCGAGCGTTTCCGCGCTCACCGGAGAAAGTTTCGATTCGTCGAACGAGGGAACAACTTGTTTCATCATTTCTTCGGTCAGCCAGCGTTCGCGCGCTTCGCTTGTGAATGCTGAGTATTCTACAGAACGCTGCGCCGCCAACTCCGATACCGTATCCGTGTGAATGGTCCGGTGCTGGCGGATGTCGAGCGTGGCAAGATGGAAGCCGAATGTCTCGACATTGCGGATAAGATCCTTCAACAGGCCGTCAGCCTGCAGTTCTCCTTTATGAGCACGCAGGCTTCGGTCAAGAATACGGAGGTCGTCCAGAAGTTCGGATGAAGAATGATACATGAGTTCTGCGTGGGATGCGTCATCCTCCGCGTAATGAATCCTGAACTGGAGCCGCCGGTAAATATACGCCAGCTTAACCCGGTACACCTCGTCGTCATTGCGCACCTGAGCGGGCTTCCCAAGAAGTGTTTTGTCGCTGCGGATCGACTGCAGAAGCTCGTCGCTTCGTCCGACAACTTTTGCAGATTCGCTGTATTCAACAAAGAGCTCATCGACGGCGTTAAGGTGCAAATCGAGAATCGTCTTAGACTGGCGTTGCAGCGTCTTCCACGTCGTGTCGGCCGTTACAAATGGATTTCCGTCGCGGTCTCCGCCGATCCACGATCCGAACCTGAGAAAAGATGGGATCGGCGAATTCCAATCGGAATACACTGCCTTTGCTGAATGTTCGAGGTCGCGGTAAAATTTCGGAATCGTTTTATACAGCACGTTGCGGAAATAATAGAGTCCGTTATACACCTCGTCGAGAACGGAAATATTGTATGACCGAGTTTCTTCGGTTTGCCAGAGGCTTGTAATATGCCGCTTGATCTCACGTTCGAACGATGATTGCTCCGATGCGGTCGCATTGTTGCGATCAAACTCCTCCAGCAATTTCCATATCCGTGAATGCTTTTCAAGGATCGTCCTCCGCGTCGCTTCGGTGGGATGAGCCGTGAAGACGGGGATGATCGCAAGGCGAGAAAAAAGTTCGGCGATCTCTTTTTCTTCAACGCCGAGTTTCTTCAGCTTCTCGAAGGTGTGCTGTGGAGAGCCCGGATATCCGCCGGCTGGGTGCTCCAACAAATACTTTCGCTGCCGCTGAATACGGTAATGCTGTTCCGCAGTATTTGTCAGCTGGAAGTACGCAGCAAACGATCGTACGATTCTTGCCATGTCGGCAGGATCCATCGCCTGAACCAACCGCTGCAACGTGAGCTGGTCCACTGGATCGAAACGCTGGCGGAGCAGTTTTGAGGTCTGTCTGATCTGTTCTTCCAGTTCGAACAGCCGGCGTCCTTCCTGCTCCTCAATCACCTGGCCGAGCAGATTGCCGAGCAGCCGGATGTTTTTCCGAAGAGGTTTATCCTGTTTTGTTGATGTCCGGCGAGGCATTTTTTCTTTTGATAAAAAAATATTACAGTGACACGGAGAGATGTAATTTCCTTATTCGGTTTCGATGAAAAACAAAACTCAGGCGCGCTTCAACCTGAGTTGTAAACATCCCCGCATCCGCCCTGTCTGCTATTCCGCCTGCAGCAGCGCGCCCGACGTCAAACCTCAGTTGAAAAATTGCTTCGGGTTTGTGATGACACCGGTCAGCGCGGAAGCGGCCACCGTGTACGGCGACGCGAGATACACTTGCGATTTTTTCGAGCCCATCCTCCCTGGGAAATTCCTGTTCGTCGACGAAATGCAGACTTCAACACCATTGAGCCGGCCGAACGTATCGGACGGTCCGCCAAGGCACGCTGCGCACGACGCATCGCCGATTCTGCAACCCGCTTCTTCGAGGATCTGCCAGACTGTTTTATCTTTTACTTTGGTTGCCTTCATCAGGCGTGCAACTTCCGTAGTCGCCGGAACAACAAAAGTGTCGATCTTGACTTTTTCACCGTACATCGTTTCAGCGGCTGCGATAAAGTCGGTAATTCTCCCTCCAGTGCACGAGCCGATGTAGGCACGGTCAAGTTTCGTCCCGGCGACTTCACTCACTTTGGCCTTGTTGTCGGGAGAATGCGGTTTGGCAACGAGCGGTTCTATGTCTTTTACGTTGAAACGATGGATGCTGTGGTACATTGCGTCCTTGTCGTTGTACACGCTTTCGAATTGCACCTTCGTTCGCGCGCTGACAAAATCCGTCGTCGTTTTGTCCGGAGCGCATACTCCGTTTTTTCCCCCTGCTTCGATCACCATGTTGCAGAGCGTCATCCGCGCTTCCATATCCATGCGGTCAACCGTGTCGCCGCTGAAATCCATTGCACGGTACGTTGCGCCGTCAACACCTATTTTTCCGATCACGGCAAGAATGAGATCTTTCGCCATCAAGTACGGCGGCAGTTCTCCTTCAAAAATAAATTTCATCGTCTCGGGTACTTTCACCCACAATTTTCCCGTGCCGAGGATAAAGGCTGCATCGGTGTTGCCGATGCCGGTTGCAAATTCCCCGAACGCTCCGGCAGTACACGTATGTGAATCCGTCCCAAAAAGAACCTCGCCCGGTCGCGTGAACCCTTCTTCCGGCATCGCGATGTGGCAAACGCCTTTATAGCGAGGAGTATGAACGTCGAAGAAATGCGGGAGGTTCTGTTCTTTCACAAAATCCCGGAGGATGTCCACGTTCCGATGGGCGTGGGTATCGGCTGTGAAAATATAGTGGTCGGGAATCACGACAACTTTCTCCCTGTCCCATACCTTGGCGTTGGCGCCGAATTCACGTTTGAAAATTCCGAATGTCCCGGGTCCGCAAACGTCATGGGTCATGAGAATGTCAACATCGACCCAGACATTGTCTCCCGGCTTTGCTTCTTTTTTTCCCGAATGCCGTGCTAAGATTTTTTCAGTTATCGTCATGCCCATAGATTCCCAATGAACAGCCAACAATCAACAATGATCATGATTGTTCGCCGTTCCCTTCCTTATGTTAATTGTTGATTGCTCATTGTTCATTGTCATACTGACGCAGATTCTGCTCTCAGCTCCTCGTTCTGCTGCCGTCTGAGGCGCGCGGTCGCCGCATGATTGATCGCGTTAAGGTACGCTTTTACCGATCCGGTGATAACGTCGGTGCTTGCAGAACGGCCGTTAAAGACAAAGCCGTCAATCGCGATTTTCACAAAGACTTCGCCGATTGCATCGTGTCCCCAGGAAACCGACTTGATCGAATAGTCCAGCAGCTGTCCGCTGATGCCGGTGATACGCTCGATCGCGCGGTACGCGGCGTCCACCGGACCGTCCCCCGTGGCTGAATCCTGAACGATCTCGTCGTTTCTCTTGAGGCCCACCATCGCAGTCGGGACAACATTCAGTCCGCTCGTTACTTGAAGATTCTCCAGCGTGTAGAGCGATTTCAACGACGAAATTTCATCCTGCAGAATGGCGACCAGATCGTCGTCAAAAATTTCTTTCTTCTCGTCGGCGATTTTGGTGAAGAGTTTATACACCGCATCGAGTTCATCCTGCGTCAGCTCGTAGCCGAGTTCGCTGTAGCGCTGTTTCAGAGCGTGGCGGCCGGAGTGCTTGCCGAGAACCAGCGTGCTGTGTTTGATGCCGACGGTTTGCGGGGTCATAATCTCGTAGGTGATCGCATTTTTCAGCATTCCATCCTGATGTATTCCCGCTTCGTGCGCGAACGCATTCTCGCCGACGATCGCCTTGTTGCGCTGAATATGCATGCCCGTCAGCGTTGTCAGCAGCCTGCTCGACTTGAAAATTTCTTCTGTGTTGATGTTGGTCTCGACGCCCATTTTTTCATGGCGCGTACGGATCGCCATCGCAATTTCCTCAAGCGATGCGTTGCCGGCCCGTTCGCCGATTCCATTAATGGTGCACTCCACCTGCCGCGCGCCGTTAAGGACGCCGGAAAGCGAGTTCGCGACGGCAAGGCCGAGGTCATCGTGGCAATGGACACTCACTATTGCTTTTCCGATGTTCGGAACGCGTTCTATAATTGTACGGATCATTTTTCCGTATTCATCGGGAATTGAATATCCGACCGTATCGGGGATGTTGACAACCGTTGCCCCTTCGGCGATCACGGCTTCAAGTATCTGACATACAAAATCGATATCGGTGCGCGAACCATCTTCGGTCGAAAATTCAACATCCTGGCAATATGATTTTGCGCGGCGAACGGCCTTCACGGCATCGTCAAGGACCTGTTCGCGGCTTTTCTTCAGTTTGTATTTGAGATGGATGTCGGAGGTTGCGATGAAGGTGTGAATGCGGGGTTTTGCGGCTTGCTGCAGGGCTTTCCATGCGACGTCGACATCGGCGATCGTCGCCCTGCTCAACGCCGCTACGGAACAGCCGCGCACTTGCTTAGCAATTTCCTTTACCGATTCAAAGTCTCCTTCGGATGCAACCGGGAATCCCGCTTCGATAACATCGACCTGCAGCCGCTCCAATTGCCGCGCCATGCGGATCTTCTCCTCGAAGTTCATACTACAGCCAGGAGACTGCTCGCCGTCGCGCAATGTGGTGTCAAAAATGTAAACTCTGTTGTTCATATTGTCCTCTTAGTGTCGAATTGCGATCATTGTGCTTATGAAGAAGAATACAGAAGTCAGAATCAACAACTAAAATCGACCGTTTTCTGGATTCTGTATTCTGCATTCTACTTACAAATGTTTTCCTTCCAGCGGTAAATACTTCTTCACTTCCTCCATCAACTTCTCGAATTGTTTCGGCATCAATGACTGTGCACCGTCGGAGTATGCTTCCTCTGGATTTGGATGAACTTCAATGATAAGCCCGTCTGCACCGACTGCTACCGCAGCTTTCGAGAGCGGCGTGATCAGACTCCTCACTCCCGTCCCATGACTCGGGTCGACGATGACGGGGAGATGGCTCAGTTCTTTCAGTGCGGGGACGGCGGAGAGGTCGCACGTGTTTCGCGTGTAATCCTCGAACGTGCGGATGCCCCGTTCGCACAAGACGACGTTGTAATTTCCCTGGGACATGATGTACTCTGCCGACATTAACAATTCTTTCACCGTGTTCGACATTCCACGTTTCAGCAAAACAGGCTTTTTGATTTTTCCGACTTCTTTGAGAAGTGCAAAATTCTGCATGTTGCGTGCACCGATCTGAAGCATGTCGGCATAATCGGCAACAAGAGCGACATCCGTCGGCGTGATGACTTCAGTGACAAACGGCATTCCTGTTTTTTCGCGCGCCTCGGCAAGAAGCTTCAATCCTTCTTCTTCCAATCCTTGAAAACTATACGGAGATGTCCGCGGCTTGAACGCTCCGCCGCGAAGAACCTGAGCCCCCGCCTTTTTTACAACTTCGGCGCTTTTTAGGATTTGCTCCCTTGTTTCAACCGAGCAGGGACCGGCCATAACAACAAACTGCGAAGCACCGATCGAATACTTGCCGATTTTGACGACCGTTTTTTCCTTCCGCATTTCTTTACTGGCAAGTTTAAACGGTTTGAGGATCGGCATAACACTTTCTACGCCCGGGGCAACTTCGAGGGATTGCAGCTGGGTCTTGCTCCGCTCATCGCCGACACACCCGATAACCGTCCGCTCGGTCCCGACAATCGGGTGAGGCTGAAAGCCAAATTCCTTAATTTTTTCGACAACGTGATTAAATTCGGCTTTCGTCGCGCCGGGTTTCATGACAATGATCATGGAGATCTTCTTCGATGATGTTGGGTTTTAAACAATGACTTCGAGGCACTCCCGAGTCGTCACTTTTCACTCTTCAGCAAATAATAACTCAGGCTGTCAACTAGTGCTTTCCAGCTTGCTTCGATAACGTCGGGCGAGACGCCGACGGTGTTCCACGACGCGCTCCCGTTTTGTGTCTCGATAAGAACGCGGACCTTTGCCTCGGTGGCGTTTCTGCTGTCGAGCACACGCACTTTATAGTCTGTCAGCTTGATCTGCGATAAGTGCGGGTAGAATCGCTCAAGCGCTTTTCGGAGCGCGCGGTCGAGCGCATTCACCGGTCCGATTCCTTCGGCTGCGGCGAGCTCTGTTTGATCCCCTACTCTCACTTTGATGATCGCTTCCGAATGCGGCTGCGCTTCGTACGATTCCTTGTGAATAATAACTTTGAAACCTTCCAGCTCAAAAAATTCCTTGAATTCTTTTGTTCGCTTCTTTACAAGCAGTTCAAACGATCCTTCGGCGTCTTCGTACTGGTATCCGTAGTGCTCCATGTCCTTCAAATCATCGACAATATGCTGAACCGTCGGCGATTTATCGTCGATGGTGATGCCGAGTTCTTTCGCTTTGTAGAGGATGTTGCTTCTCCCGGACAAGTCTGAAATAAGAACCCGGCGAACATTGCCGACATTTTCAGGACTGGTATGTTCGTAGGTTTCCGGCGTCTTCATCACGGCGCTCACGTGAACGCCTCCTTTATGGGCGAACGCGCTCTCACCGACGTATGCCAGATTCTTTCTGTGCGTCAGGTTCGCGAGTTCGCTGACATAATGCGACAGCTCGGTAAGGGATTTCAGGTTTTCACTTTCAACGCAGCAATAGTTCAATTTCAACTGAAGATTGGGAATAATGGAACAGAGATTTGCGTTACCGCACCGTTCGCCGTAGCCGTTGATGGTCCCCTGAACGTGAACGCATCCGTTTTGAATCGCCGTGAGAGCATTTGCCACGCCGACTTCCGAATCGTTGTGCGTGTGAATGCCAAGGGGGACGGCCATATGGGGCCTCAGATCGCGCACGATCTCCCCGATCTCATGCGGCATCGTTCCGCCGTTCGTATCGCACAAAACAATGACATCGGCACCGGCCCGTTCTGCGGCATGCAATGTTTTGAGCGCGTACGCTTTATCCGATTTGTATCCGTCGAAAAAATGCTCGGCGTCGTAGACAACTTCTTTGCCGTTCTTTTTGAGGTAGCGGACTGAGTCTTCAATAATTTCAAGATTTTCTTCTTCGGATATCTGCAGCGCAGCCTTCACGTGCAGCAGCCATGTCTTCCCGAAAATTGTTACAACAGGCGTTTGCGCGTCGAGAAGCGCTTTGATATTCGTATCGTCCTCAACCGGATTCTTTGCTCGTCGAGTACTGCCGAACGCTGCAAGTTTTGCATGGGAAAAATGGACTTTCTTCGCGAGCTCGAAAAACTCCATGTCTTTCGGGTTGGAACCCGGCCAGCCCCCCTCGATGTAATCGATGCCGAATGCATCGAGCCGCTTTGCGATCTTCACCTTATCGTCCGCCGAAAAGGCGACTTCCTCACCCTGCGTTCCATCGCGCAGCGTTGTATCGTATGTGAAGATCTTTTCTTTCATGATAAATGCCCTCGGTAAAATTAAAAATTGTCCGGGTAAAATATTTCCTGAAGCAATTTTTAATTTCTAATTCTTACTTATTAATTGCTCTATTTTTTCCAGTTCTCCGGTCTCAAACTTCTTACCGCCGCCCCCGCCTTCCACATTTCAGAGTTCTTCCATTCATCCAATTCCTTCGTCAGCTTCTCCCGGTAGTCGGGTGCGCCGCATGTTTCCAGCACGCGCCGTGTTTCTACGCCTTGCTGCACATCGCGATAAAGGAGCTCGAACAACGGTTTTGTGACAGCTTCAAATTTCTTCGACCAGTCAAGGGCACCGCGCTGCGCCGTTGTACTGCACGCAGCAAACATCCAATCCATGCCATGCGCTCCGACGAGAGGGTACAAGCTCTGCGTTGCTTCTTCAACTGTTTCGTTAAATGCCTCACTCGGTGTGTGCCCCATTTTCCGAAGTACATCGTACTGAGCTTTCATGATGCCCGCAATAGCTCCCATCAGCACGCCGCGCTCGCCGGTAAGATCACTGATGACTTCCTGTTCGAATGTTGTCGGAAACAAGTAGCCGGAACCGATCGCAATGCCGCATGCAATGGCCCGCTCGCGCGCACGTCCAGTAGCATCCTGAAAAATGGCGAAGCTTGCGTTGATTCCGCTCCCGGCGAGATAGTTGGAACGCACAGTCCTCCCCGAACCTTTCGGCGCAACGAGAACAACATCAACATCCGGCGGAGGAATCACTTCCGTCTGCTCTTTGAAGACAATCGAAAATCCATGGGAAAAATACAGCGCCTGTCCCTTTTTCAGATGTTTCTTGACAAGGGGCCACTGCTCTTTTTGCCCGGCATCGGAGAGCAAATACTGGATGATCGTCGCTTTATCGACGGCGTCTTCGATCTTTGAATAGAGATTCTTCCCTTCCACCCAGCCGTCTTTGACCGCGTCGTCCCATCCCTTGCCCCCTTTTCGCTGGCCGACGATGACGTTAATGCCCGCATCTCGCATATTCAACGATTGTCCGTAGCCCTGCGGTCCATAACCAAGGATCGCTACGACTTCATTTTTCAACACTTCTTTTGCCTTTGAGAGCGGAAATTCTTCTCGCGTCACGACTTCTTCTTTCACTCCGCCAAAATCTATTATTGCCATAGGTCGCTGCCTTTGCCGTTAGTGTTTTTGGTCCACTGTTGTTTCTTCTGCATCTTTTGAAACATCGAGTGCTTTATTGACTTCAGAGATTTTACGCTGGCTTGAAAACGGCGTCACCTTCCAGAACATGTATGAATATTCCTGCCAGCCATTCAGTATTTCACGGGCACGCTGGCTGTCGGTCAATTCAAGATGCCGATAGATGAGCGCCTGCAAATATTTGACATCCTTTTCATTGTCCAGCCGGCTTAAACCGACGAGCTGTTTGTTATACCGTTCTTTGAAGTTCCCGTCGGCGTCGAAGACATACGCGATCCCGCCGGTCATTCCGGCACCGAAATTTTTTCCCGTGCTGCCGAGGACGACAACGGTACCGTTCGTCATATACTCGCAGCCATGATCGCCGACGCCCTCAACGACCGCAAGCGCGCCGCTGTTGCGCACGCAAAAACGTTCGCCCGCTCTTCCGCTCGCATAGAGAGTCCCGCCCGTCGCCCCGTACAAAACGGTGTTCCCGATGATGACATCCTGCGCCGCCGTCGCCCTTCCAAACGGCGGCATGATCATGATTTCTCCGCCGCACATTCCTTTGCCGACGTAATCGTTCGCTTCGCCGACGAGGATCATGCGGATCCCGTTCACGAGAAATGCGCCGAAACTCTGTCCTGCGCTTCCGTTGAATCGCAATTCTATCGAACCGTCCGGCAGTCCTTTGTCGCCGTAGAGATACGCAAGTTCTCCGGCAAGCTTGGTCCCGACCGAGCGGTTTGTGTTGTTGATCTTGTAATTCTTGACGACAGTCCCTTTTTCTCTGATGGCATCTTTCACGTCCAGGAGGATGGTGTCATCCAGGGGTGAATCTGATTTCTCTTTGCGCGGCTCGATCCGCTGCCGTTGCTTGCTCCTCGTATCGCGGGGAGACAAGATCGCAGAAAGATCGACGGTGTTTGCCTTCGGATGATTTTCGATCTTCACCTGGCTGAGCAAGTCCGTCCTTCCGATAATTTCGTTGATCGAGGCAACACCGAGCTTGGCGAGAATCTCGCGGATCTCGTTTGCGACGGCCGCAAAATAATTGATCAACATTTCAGGCTTTCCGTCGAACCGTGTCCGGAGTTGTTCGTCTTGTGTCGCGATGCCGACAGGACAAGTGTTGAGATGGCACTGCCGAACATACCGGCAGCCGATTGCAATGAGCGTCGCCGTTCCAAAATTGTATTCTTCTGCCCCGAGCATCGCTGCGATCACGATGTCGCGCCCGGTCTTCATCCCTCCGTCCGTCCGCAGTGTCACACGGCTGCGCAGCCCGTTCAACACGAGCACCTGCTGCGCTTCCGCAACGCCGAGTTCCCAGCTGCTTCCGCAATTCTTTACAGAGCTTAACGGCGATGCGCCGGTTCCGCCTTCATGTCCGCTGATGAGAATGACGTCTGCATGCGCTTTGGCCACGCCGGCGGCAATCGTTCCCACACCGGCTTCCGAGACAAGCTTCACGCAAATCTTTGCACGCGGGTTGACCTGCTTCAAATCGTAGATCAGCTGCGCAAGGTCTTCTATGCTGTAGATGTCGTGATGCGGCGGCGGGGAGATCAATTGGACGCCCGGGGTCGCTCGGCGGAGACGGGCAATCAACTCTGACACTTTGTGTCCGGGAAGCTGGCCTCCCTCTCCCGGTTTGGAACCCTGTGCCATTTTGATCTCGATCTCTCTGGCACTGACAAGATATTCCGCCGTCACCCCGAATCGCGCGGAAGCAATTTGTTTGATTGCGCTGTTCGCCGAATCTCCGTTTGGACGGACGCGAAACCGCGCGGGGTCTTCCCCGCCCTCGCCGGTGTTGCTTTTCCCTCCGATCCGGTTCATCGCAATCGCAATCGTTTCATGCGCTTCGGGCGATAACGAACCGAGAGACATTGCCGCGGTCGTAAATCGTTTCATAATATCTTCCGCGGGTTCCACATCCTTCAACGGAATTGACGGCCTGTTCGACTTGAATGTCATCAAATCTTTGAGGGCAACCGGCTCGTGTTCATTCAGAGCGCGGGAGAGATGTTTATAGTCTTCCTGGCTTCCGGATTTTCTGAGCTGCTGCATCGCGCGTAACGCATCGGGCGACCACGCGTGGAGTTCGCCGTTCTTTTTAAAACGGTACATTCCCTGGTCTGTAAGTTTTGCATCGAGCTTATACGCTGCCGTGTGCCGCGTAAGCGCCTCGTCAATAATTTCTTTCAAACCAATTCCGCCGATGCGTGAAGGCGTGTTGGTAAAATATTTTTCAATGACATTTTTGCCGATGCCGACCGCTTCAAATATCTGCGCGCCCCGATAGCTGCCAAGGAGTGATATCCCCATTTTTGACATGATCTTCAGAATGCCGCTTTCGATCGCTATTTTGAAATTCTTGAACGCAATGTCGACGGTGAGCGACTTATCGGCACGAACGTCGACGAGACGGCGGATGGTTTCGAGAGCGAGGTACGGGTTGATCGCATTGACGCCGTAGCCAATCAATGTCGCGAAATGGTGGATGTCCCGCGGTTCCGCAGTTTCCGTCACCACGCTTAATCTCAGCCGCTTGTTCGTTCTGATGAGATGGTTGTGAACGGCGCCGGTCGCAAGGAGCATCGGCAGCGGAACATGATGTTCATCGACGCCGCGGTCGCTGAGAACGACAAGGTACTTTCCCTCATCCGCGGCGCGCTCGGCCTCTGCACATAATTCCTCAAGCCTCTTTTCCGCACCCGCCAATCCTTCTGAAAGCGGAAATAACGTTGAGAGGGTGACCGACTGAAAGGCTTCATCCTCAAACGAACGAAGTGCGTCGAGTTCATAATCGAACAGGAATGGGCTGTTGATCTGCACTTGTTTAGCGTGTTCCGGCGTTTCGCCAAACCAATTTCGCCGGAGCCCGAGCTTGCCGGTCAGCGACATTACCAGTTTTTCTCTGATCGGGTCAATCGGCGGGTTTGTTACCTGCGCAAACTGCTGTTTGAAATAGGAGGAGAGCAATTTCGGCTGCCGCGAGAGCACGGCAAGTGGAGCGTCATCACCCATCGATCCGACGGGCTCCTTTCCTTCCTCGATCATCGGAGGAAAAATGAGGCCGAGTTCTTCGTAACTATACCCGAAGCATAATTGGAGCCGCAATATTTCTTCGACGGAAAACGGAGTCTTCGTCGAAAGATCGGGATGAACATATTCCTGGGCGCGAATCAGGTTTTCGCTGACCCATTTCGCGTACGGCCGCTCAGCTGCAAGTTCCCGCTTGATGTCGAGGTCCTTTAACAAGATGCCGCGAGCGGTGTCGACAGCGATCATCTGTCCGGGACCGAGTCTCCCCTTTTTTACGACCGTCGCGTCGTCCATGTCCACCGGTCCGACTTCGGAGCCGACGACGATCAATCCGTCGTTTGTAATTTTATACCGGCATGGACGAAGCCCGTTGCGGTCGAGCGATGCTGCAACGGTTACTCCGTCGCTGAAGATAAGCGCCGCCGGCCCGTCCCACGGTTCGCTGAAACATTCGTGGTATTCGAAGAACGCGCGGACAGACGGGTCGACGCGGTATGATGAATTCCATGCCTCGGGAACAAGCATCAGCATTGAATGAAGAATTCCGCGCCCGGAAAGCGTCAACGCTTCGAGAGCATTGTCGACGTTCGCCGAGTCGCTCGCGTTGGGCTGAAGAATCGGTTTCAGAAACTCGACATCATCTCTCCAGAACGGTGATTCCAACTCCGCCTCGCGGGCTCTCGTCCAATTCCTGTTGCCTTGAATCGTGTTGATCTCGCCGTTGTGTCCCAGCATGCGGAACGGATGAGCGAGCTCCCACCGCGGAAACGTATTCGTGCTGAACCGCTGATGGAATATCGCCAGCGCGGTTTCATACTCCGGCGACTGCAGATCGACGTAAAACCTGTCCAGCGCCAACGGCGTCACGAGCCCTTTATAGACAATGGTGCGGCTTGAAAACGACGCTGCATAAAAATTTTCCACGGCCGCGTTTTTCATTTCCCTTTCAATTTCGCGGCGTGTAATATAGAGCGTTCTTTCAAACTCTGCACTGCTGAGATGCTGCGGTCTTCCGATCAATACCTGGCGGATGTTGGGCTGCGTCGAGGCCGCTTTATCTCCAAGATAAGACGAGTCTGTCGGAACAATTCGCCAGCCGAGAAAACGGAGCTCCCGCTTTTGAATGACCGATTCTATGATCGACTTACATGGGGCAAACGAATGCTCTGTTGTGTGCGGCATGAACAGCATTCCGACTGCAAGGTCGGAGTCGCCGTTTATTTGCGAGGCTAATTCGGGAACAGCGGAAATGAAAAATTTTGTCGGGATCTGTGTCAAGATCCCGGACCCGTCCCCTGTTTGTGCGTCTGCATCGACCGCCCCGCGATGCGTAACGTTGCAGGCAGCCTTCAATGCACGCTTCAGGATCTTGTTGCTTTTCCCCCCCGATATGTTCGCGACGAACCCTGTACCGCACGCGTCGTGTTCAAAACGCGGGTCATAAAGCGGGAAGTATTTGCGGATGTCTGCTTCGTTCGGGGAATTCTTCAATCTACTTCTCCTTGAAATTCTCTCTTGAGTGCAACTCTCCCGGTGCGCGCCATCTCCTTGATGACGAACGGTTTCAGCATTTTGATGATCGCGTCGATCTTTTGCTGGCTCCCGACGGCTTCGATCGTCGCCGTTTTCGGGCTGATGTCTATGATCTTGGCGCGAAAGATCTCGACGATCTGCATAATTTCGGGGCGCGTCTCAGCTGTTGTCTGAACTTTAATGAGAGCAAGGTCGCGCTCGACAAAACTTTCGTACGTAAGGTCCGTGACCTTGAGCGTGTCGATGAGCTTGTTCAACTGTTTGATGATCTGTTCGATAACGCCGTCGTCGCCGCGCGTCACGATCGTCATCCGTGAAACCGAATCGTCTTCGGTCGGACCGACCGTGAGGCTGTCGATATTGTATCCTTTGGCGGAAAATAAACCGGCAATCCTGTTGAATGCGCCGAATTTATTTTCCACGAGAAGCGAGATCGTATGCTTGCGCGACTGCACGTCGGCCGTTGGCGTTTCTTTCTCCGAGATTATTGTCATCGACGTCATCCTTTGGTCAAGGTGATTAATTCTTCCGATTCTATTTCTTCACCGTTGACCGCCGACCGTTCCTCGTCTGGAACGTCGATGATCTCATTCCACGTTTGACCCGCCGGAATCATCGGGTACACGTTGTCTTCCGGAACGACCTTGAATTCTACGATAACGGGACCATCCTTGACGGCCAGCGCCTTCCGTATGACGTCTTCGACTTCATCCGTGTTCACGGCGCGGTATCCCGGGCAGCCGTAGGCATCGGCGAGCTTAACAAAATCCGGGCTGTACATCGCAACGTGCGAGTACCGCTTGCGCCAGAACAGTTCCTGCCATTGACGCACCATCCCAAGATACCCGTTGTTAAGGATGAAAATTTTCACCGGCACCTTGTACTCGACGCAGGTGGCCATCTCCTGGATATTCATTTGGATGCCGCCGTCGCCGCTCACCGAAATGATGGGCAGATCTTTCCTGGCAAACGAGGCGCCCATTGCAGCCGGGAGCGAAAATCCCATCGTTCCCAGTCCGCCGGATGTGATATGGGTCCTCGGGTGGATATATTTGAAAAATTGCGCCGCCCACATCTGGTGCTGGCCGACGTCGCTGATCATGACGGCATTTCCTTCTGTGATCTCGCCGATCTTCTGGATGACGTGCTGCATGCGGATCAGTTTCCCGTTTCGGTACCGGAGGGGATGTTCCGATTTCCATTGTTTTATCGTTTGGAGCCAATCCGTCGTATCGAGGGGCTCGACCATTTGCGACAATTTCTGCAGAACTTTTTTCACGTCGCCGACGATCGGAACATCGACCTTTACGTTCTTACTGATCGCTGTCGGGTCTATATCGATGTGGATTTTTTTCGCTTCGGCGGCAAAAGCTTCCGTGTTGCCCGTGACGCGGTCGTCAAACCGCGCCCCGACGGCAATAAGCAAATCGCAATAATGCACGGCAGTGTTTGAGTACCATGTCCCGTGCATGCCGAGCATTCCCATGGACAGCTCGTCGTTTTCGGGGTACGAGCCAAGTCCGTGCAGTGTTGTTGTCACCGGGATCCGCGTCTTCCTGGCGAAGCTTTTTAATTCTTCGGACGCATTCGAAAGAATTGCGCCCCCTCCGACGTACAACACTGGCCGCTTTGATTTTGCGATGAGAGCAGCGGCTTTCTCAAGCTGCTTCATGTGCCCTTCAACATGAGGATTGTATGAGCACATGGAAA
>Ga0265338_10000457_pt1 | contig 72848 bp, 73 predicted proteins | sample 42126metaG_FD_193579 | JGI IMG/M metagenome (GOLD analysis project Ga0265338, IMG submission 193579) | Rhizosphere microbial communities from Carex aquatilis grown in University of Washington, Seatle, WA, United States - 4-21-26 metaG | ecosystem: Host-associated > Plants > Roots > Rhizosphere...
TGCCGTGCAGCTCGTCCAGGCCCTCGTCGCGCTCGGCCAGCGTCAGGTAGGCGCCGCTGTCCCCGCTCAGCAGCCCCTCGGTCGCCACCGGGATACCCTCGGAGACCATCGCGAACAGCTCGATGACCTTGCCCTCGATTGCCTCAAGCTCGTTGTCGAACTCTTGCCGGTGCTCACTCATGACGCAAGCCTACGGACGGATGACAACGGCAAGACAGACGGCAGGCGGCCGGGAAATGAACCAGGCCCCGCACGAATCACGCGGGGCCTGGTTCACCAGTCGGGGTCAGACCAGGAAGTCGACCCTGGTGACCTGGCCGGTGTCGGCGCTGACGGCCTGCTCGAGGCGGATGTCGCCGGGGGCGAGGACGCGCAGCGTCCACTGGCCGGGCGCGGCGAAGAAACGGAAGCCGCCGTCCTCGCCCAGCGGGACCTCGGCCACGAACTCGTCGCCGGTGCCCAGCAGCCGGGCGTAGCCCTTGGCGACCGGGCTGCCGTCGCGGGTCACCTGGCCCTCGATCACGGCTTCCTTGCTCGCCTTGTCCTTGGTGATGGTCACGCCGCCGGCCGGCGCGCCGCAGCTCTCATTGCTCACATTGCTCACTTGCCCTCACCCAGTTCGATCGGGACGCCCACCAGGGAGCCGTACTCGGTCCAGGAGCCGTCGTAGTTCTTCACGTTCGGCAGGCCCAGGATCTCGTGCAGCACGAACCAGGTGTGGGCCGAGCGCTCGCCGATCCGGCAGTAGGCGATCGTGTCCTTGCCGAAGTCCACCCCGGCCTCGTCCTTGTACAGGGTGGACAGGTCGCTGTCGGACTTGAACGTGCCGTCCTCGTTGGCCGCCTTCGACCAGGGGACGTTCTTCGCGGTCGGGATGTGGCCGCCCCGCTGCGACTGCTCCTGCGGCAGGTGCGCGGGCGCCAGCAGCTTGCCGGAGAACTCGTCGGGCGAGCGCACGTCGACCAGGTTGCGCTTGCCGATCGCGTCGATGACCTCGTCGCGCTTGGCCCGCAGGGTCGCGTCCTGCTCGGATGCGTGGTAGCTGGTCTTGTCGCGGATGGGGACGTCGGTGGTCAGCTCGCGCGAGTCGAGCTCCCACTTCTTGCGGCCGCCGTCGAGCAGCAGCACGTTCTGGTGGCCGTAGAGCTTGAAGTACCAGTACGCGTAGGCCGCGAACCAGTTGTTGTTGCCGCCGTAGAGGACCACGGTGTCGTCGTTGGAGATGCCCCGCTCGGACAGCAGCGCCTCGAAGCCGACCCGGTCGACGAAGTCACGGCGGACCGGGTCCTGCAGGTCCTTCTTCCAGTCGATCTTGATCGCGCTGGGGATGTGCCCCTTGTCGTACGCGCTGGTGTCTTCATCTACCTCGACGATGACGGTGCCAGGGGCACCGATGTGGGCCTCGACGTAGTCGGCGTCGACCAGGACGTCGGAACGGCTCATGATTGAGAAACCTCTCTTGTGCGGCACGGCCCCTTAGTGGGCCAGCCGGATTCTTTGGATGAACAGGTACATCTGGCAACCGAGGCAGAAATCGAAGGCCGCGTTGAGGAACGCGGCGGCCAGCGCGAACGCGGCGAAGACGATCCCGAGCAGCGGCAGGCCGGCCGCGAAGCCGACCACGCCGACTCCGGCGAAGACCATGCCCACGCCCTGCGAGAAGCGCGGTGGCGCTTCCGGCTCGGTCCTGGACGGTGGCCCGAGCCGCGGGCGGACCAGATGACGGAAGATGAGCCCGTACGGGGCGTAGCTCAGCCCGGCCAGTGCCCCCACCGCGAACACCAGCGTCTGCGCGAACAGCAGCCAGCCCGCGGCCAGGTGGGAAACGCCGGACAAGACCAGCACGACCGCGAGAACCACGGTGGTGATCGCCGCCCCGAAGCGCGGGCCACGCGAGTCGATGGTCATGATCATGCTCCAGGTGCAGGTTGAGCCGGTGAGTTGCCCGCCTGCACGCGGCGGAGCCGCTAAACGCAGACGGTGCTGGGCACGGGACACGGACACATGGCGGTCGCGACCCGGCAGAAGTCCACCGCCCGCCGCTTGGTAAGCAGCATCCCGGAAGGCACGGACTCGATGGTATGCGCCGACCGGGTCGCTGTCACCACCTGCCACGTTGCCACGCGGCCTATTGTCTCCTGGTTTAGTGGGAAATTCAAGGCGCGCCGCCGCCGGCCTGAAGTGACCCGCCGCCGGCCAGCACATCGCCCACCGCGGCCAGCAGGTCCGCCTTGCGGACCGGGCCTGACGCGCGGCTGGTGATCCCGCCCGCCGGGTCAAGCACCAGCACGGTCGGGGTGGACAGCACGCGCAGCCGCCTGGTCAGGTCCATCCGCTCGGCCGCGTCGATCTCGACGAACGAAACGCCTTCCCGCTGGCCGGCCACCTCGGTCAGCAGTTCCCTGGTCGGGCCGCAGTACGCGCAGACCTGGGTGGAGAACTGCACCAGGGTCGCCCGCGGGCCAAGCGGCGCGCCCAGGTCGGCCTCGCTCAGCGCAGCCGTCGCCGGGGTGCCCGCAGCGGTCGCGGCGCCGGGGGCCGGCTGCCCGGCCGGCTGGTTAGCTGGCACACCGCGGAACCGCCCCTGGCGCTGGCGCAGCGCGAAGCCCGCCGCGGATGCCACGGCGAGTACGACCACGAGTGCTATCAGGCCACCGACCACGCTTACTGCAAGCACTGCCCGGAGGCGCGGCTATTCCCGTTTCGTCCGACTTTCGCCGTGTACCAGGTACCTGGTCAGACCGGGACCTCGATCGCCCGCCCGCTGCCGACGGTGACCTCGAGGCCGGCCACGTTCTTGGTGAAAACCCCGGTGGCGCTGGGATACCAGACGGTGCCCTCCATGGTGTCGGTGACCCAGCCGCCCGCCAGCACCCGGTGGCCGGCCGCGTCGGTCACCCACAGCTCGCAGCTGGTATTGACCGGGATGCCGGTCACCTTGGTGTCAAGCTGCGTGCCCCAGCCCATCGGGCGGTAGCTCACGGTGGCGGTCATGCTGCCCGAGTGCCCGACGGCGGTCTGCCACGGGCCGGTCGGGCTGCCGACGTTGGCGCCGATGGCGGCCGCGGGCGGCGGGGCCGGGCTCGATCCGAGTCGCAGGCCGCCGAAGACGCCGGCCGCGATGACGAGGGCCGCCGCCGCGCCCAGGGCCGCCTCCCGCCAGTGGCGCCGCCGCCGCCGGGCCGCCGTCAGGTCGAGCACGGTGGCGAGCAGCTCGCGCGGCGGCTCGGCCTCCTCTTGCGTGGCCGTCGCGGGCGGCCCGTCGGTGGCGCTCAGCGCGATGGCTTCCTCGGTCGAGACCCGGGCCAGCAAGGCTGGCAGGCCGGCCAGGCCGGCCAGCTCGTCGCGGCAGTCGCGGCAGGTCGCCAGGTGACCGTCGACCAGGGTGCGCTCGGCCGGGTCGATAGCGCCGAGCACGTAGACGCCGAGCGAGACCCGCGCCTCCGGGCAGTCCATCGCCCGCGGGGCATGGGGCACCGCTCCCGAGGACGCGTTCACGGTGCCAGCCCCCGTTCCTGGAGAGCCAGCTTGAGGGCCCTGAGCGCGTAGTAGGTGCGTGACTTGACGGTGCCCGGCGGGATGCCAAGGGTGACCGCGGCCTCGGCCACCGAGCAGCCGCGGTAGTAGGTCTCGACGATGACCGAGCGGTGGTCGGGCCGCAGTGAGGCCAGTGCCTCGGCCACCGCCCAGGACTCCAGGGTCCGGTCGGCGTCGTCATGAGCGGGGAGCGTGTCGAATGCCTCCTGCCCGGTCTCCGGCGGCCGGGACTGGCGCGCCCGGTACGCGTCTACCGCGAGGTTGCGAGCCACGGCGAACAGCCAGGGACGAGCCGGCCGGTCCACCAGGGCCTCCGGATGTCGCCAAGCCCGCACGATGGTCTCTTGCACGAGGTCCTCCGCCTTCTGCCTGTCGCCGCTGGTCAGGTGCAGGGCGTACCGGAGCAGGGCGCCGCCGTGCTCGGCGTAAAGCGCCCGGATAAAGGCATCATCGGCCCTGCGTTCGCCGCTGGCCGGTGCAGTGCTCGGCACACTAGGGAGAACGTTGGCTTCGGCGGGCCGGTTCAACGGCGGCGGAGGATTTCGCTGCCAGTGCGGACCGGGGTCGGTGCTCACAGTAACCGATATACCCCCTTTGGTACCTCTCTGCAACCAAAACGGCGCATTTAGTTACCCGTGCTTGCGCGTGTTTCGGGTGTGTATCAGGTGAATCTCGTCACGTTTACTGGCTAATCGACCGATTTGCGGGCCTCGAGCCGCGAGCCGATGGCGACCACTGGCATACGCAGCGTCAACTTCCGCTGGCTTAGCCACCCGCGAACGGCGGCAGGATCTCGATCACGGCGCCATCGTCGAGCATTATCGAGTCCTTGTCTGCGCGGCCTACCGGATCGGCGTTTACCAGGAAGGACGACCGCGCGATGACCTCTGCCAGTCGCACGCTGGGTTTCCTGCTGGCAACGGCCGCGTTAAGCGCGTCACTGAGAGTGACCGCATCGACGGACTCCTCGGGCACCCCCGCGGCCTCCTTCGCCGCCGCCCAGTACCTGATGGTGACCTTGGCCATTTCGGGATATCCTCACTTCAACGGGACCTTGGGCGGTGTTGCCCCCGGGTCCCATTTGCGTTTATACAGATGATGACGGGTGCACACACCCGTAAAGACTTTGGAGGGGGCAGCACGTGACCGAGTTGCTGTTGGTGACCGGCGTCCTTGAGCCTTCGTCGGAGGTTCTGCCCGCGCTCGGCCTGCTGCTGCACTCCGTGCGCGTGCTGCCTGCCGACGCTTCCGCGCTGGTCGAGGCGCCGCCAGCCGACGTCGTGCTGGTAGACGCGCGCCGCGACCTCGCGCATGCCAAGAGTATTTGCCGCCTGCTGCACACCACCGGGCTGGACTGCCCGATGCTGGCGATCGTGACCGAGGGCGGGCTCGCGGCGATCAGCGCCGAGTGGAACACCGACGATGTGATCTTGAACACAGCCGGCCCGGCCGAGGTGGAGGCGCGGCTCCGGCTGGCGACCGGGCGGCGGGCCATGCGCGCCGCCGCCGACGCGCCGGACGAGATCAGGTCCGGTGACCTGTCGATCGACGAGGCCACCTACTCGGCGCGGCTGCGCGGCCGGGTGCTCGACCTCACGTTCAAGGAGTTCGAGCTGCTCAAGTTCCTCGCGCAGCACCCCGGCCGGGTGTTCACCCGGGCGCACCTGCTGCAGGAGGTGTGGGGGTACGACTACTTCGGCGGCACCAGGACGGTTGACGTGCACGTGCGGCGGCTGCGGGCGAAGCTCGGCGCCGAGCACGAGGCGCTCATCGGCACGGTGCGGAACGTCGGCTACCGCTTCGTCCCGGTTAAGGGCTCGCCCGAGGACCGGGACGGGGTGGACCTACTCGGGGCGGACACCGCGATCGCGGCCGACCGGTGACCTGGCCGTCGCCTCCCGGTACGACCCTCAGCGAAGGGCCGCTCACCCCCGGGCTGGCGGCCCAGGTGCAGGCCCTGGCCGCGGCGGCGACCCGCGCGGACGGCGTGCCACCGCTGTCCGAGGACGTCTTGCTGCAGGTGCGGCACGGCAGCGGCGCGCAGGCGCGCGACCTTGCGCTGACGGCCGCTGACGGCGCGCTCACGGGCTACGCGCACCTGGACGCGCCCGACACCGACGGGCGCGGCGGCGACGCCAGCGGCGAGCTGGTTGTCCACCCGGCCTGGCGGCGCCGGGAGCTCGGCACCGCGCTGGCATCGGCGTTGCTGGCCGGGGCGACCGGCTACGGCGTCCGGCTGTGGGCGCACGGCGAGCTGCCCGGAGCGGTCGGGCTGGCCAAGGCAGCCGGCTTCAGCCGGTACCGCGCGCTGCTTCGGCTGCGGATGCCGCTGGCGGCGGTGCCCGAAGAGGAGCCCGCGCTGCCGCCCGGGATGTCGATCCGCACCTTCCGGACCGGGATGGACGACGATGCCTGGCTGGCAGTGAACCGTCGCGCGTTCGCCCACCACCCGGAGCAAGGCTCGTGGACCCGCGAGGACCTGCGGCGGCGGGAGACAGAGGAGTGGTTCGACCCGGACGGCTTCTTCCTGGCCGAGCGCGACGGCCGGCTGGCCGGCTTCCACTGGACGAAGGTGCACCCGGACGGCGGCGACGGCGGCCCGATCGGTGAGGTCTACGTGGTGGGGGTCGACCCGGGCCAGCAGGGCGGTGGCCTTGGCCGCGCGCTGACCCTGGCCGGGCTGCGGCACCTGCGGCGGCTCGGACTGGCTGACGTAATGCTGTACGTGGACGAGGACAACGTCGCGGCGGTCCGGATGTACACCGCCCTCGGCTTCACCCGTTGGTCAACCGATGTGATGTACCGGCACCCGTAGCGGTGCCGGGCCACTTGCCAGCGGCAGCTTAGCGGTGGTCGATGCCCAGCGCCTCGTCGAGCTCGCTCTCGGAGAGCGGGCCATCGCTCGCCGCGACAGCGGTGAGGACTTCGGCGTAGAGTTCGATCTCACCAAGCGCCACGTCGTCGTGAACACGAAGATCAACTTGCATAGGGATCGTGCTCACCTCCGTTGACCGGGCACTCCCTGCTCCGCCCTTCAGGTTACGTCGCGACACCATTCCTCCGCATGACCCATCAGGGCCATTCGCAGACCATCCTTACGTACTTATTACCCGGGTTGTCGGTAACGATTCCGCGACCAAGCAGCAGGAATCTGTCATTTCCGCCGTTTGGCCTGCACTCCCGAGAAACTGGACTCGCTCCTGACGACACCAGTCCCAGAAGTCACAGCTGTACGCCTATGGTGCGGAAGATGGCTGAATGTCCGCATATCGTAATGTAACTGAACGACTACAGCTTACGTCACGAATTACGCCGGCGCCAGCGCGTTCCGACATCCGGCTGCCGCGGGCCCGGCCGTCAGGAGCCTGGCTCTGCCCACTGGCCACTTGCGCAACCTACATAACGGGTGAAGTCGGGATATAACGGGACACTCGGCCGTTTCGGTTGCGGATCACGCCCGTCCGGAGAAGAGTCTGACCAGTAACTGTTGTCCTGTACCTGCTCGTGCCGTACCGGGGGCGACCCCGGCAGGCCGTCCGGCGGTCGGCCGAGATGAGCCCGCCACCAGACCTGGCTCCCTCCCGTTAGACTCCGGACACCGTCCCTCACAGACCTCTCAGGACCCAAGATTCTCGTGATGCCATGAATGAAAACAGTGACCTCCTGCCGAACCTGCTGCACGAAGAGTTCGAGATGCAGATGCGCGGCTACAGCCGCCGACAGGTTGACGATTTCGTAGCGCGCCGCAACAGCGAGATCCGAGAACTTGAGCAGCGGCTCGCACGGTCCCTCGACGACTCCGAGCACCTGCGCCGCGAGCTGTCCACCGTGCGCCAGCAGGCCCTGTCCGGCCGGCCCGCGCACGAGGAGGTCAGCGAGCGGATCTCGCAGATCCTGAAGCTGGCCGACGACGAGGCGAAGGCGCAGAAGAACAAGGCTGACGACGACATCGCCAAGCAGCGGTCCGACGCGCAGGCGGAGTCCGAGCGGGTCCGCGCCGACGCGCGCGAGCAGGCTGAGCGGATGCTGACCGCGGCCCAGGAGCAGGCGGAACGGACGATCTCGGCCGCGCGCAACGAGGCGGACAAGACCCGCACCGCCGCGCGCACCGAGGCTGACCGGCTGACCGGCGAAACCCGGAAGAAGGCGGACGCCGCCCTGGCCCAGGCCAAGGGGCAGGCCAAGAAGGTGCTCGACGAGGCCACCGCCCGCGCCACCGCCATCCACGACGGGGCCGAGCGGCGGCTCAACCTGCTCAGCACCAGGCACGCGGACACCGTCCGCAGGCTGACCGACATCCTGAACGGCGTCCAGGGCCTGGTCACCGCGGAAGCGGCCCGGATGTCGCTTGAGGAAGAGGTCAACCAGCAGGCCAGCCGGACGATCAGCCTGGCCCAGGCGAACGAGGCGGCCGCCGCCGCCTCGGAAGAGGACGGCCAGGAAGACAACCTGGACCTGGCGCTGCTCGCACCGCCGGCACCGGAAACGGTCGCCACCGGCTCCGTCGCGCCGCCGCGGGAGGACCCCCGCCCGCAGCTGCCCGGGCGGCCCGGGCTGACCAGCCGCCTCGGCACGCCCCCGGTTGAGCCGCAGGACGACCCGCTCGACCCGGACGGACTGATCGGCGGCCTGCTCCCGTCCGGCCGCACCCGCGGGCCGGCCGGCCGCCCCGAGCCGGCCCCGCAACCGCCGCTCGGCGGCGCCACCGGACGGCTCACCAGCACCCAGGAGATGCCGCGGGCGTCACACCCGCTCAGCAACACACCGCCGGGCAACCCGCTCAGCGACCCGCTCAGTGACCCCCTCGCGGACCGCGGGGTGGGCCGCGGCACCGGCCTCATCGACCCCGACGAGCCGACCGAGGGCGTCCGCTTGCTGCAGTAGTCGCCCGGGGGGGCGACCCCCCGTACCCCCCGATGCTGGCCCCGGCGGGCCTGATCGCAGAAGGCGCGATCTTATCAGGCCCGCCGGGGCCAGCTTTGTGGGTGCCGGTTTCCGCCGCCCGGGTGCCGGTTTCCGCCGCCCGGGTGCCGGTTTCCGCCGCCCGGGTGCCGGTTTCCGCCCCGCGGACTACTGGTGCTGGAGGGTGCACGCGCAGGGGGCGTCCGCGGCTCCCCCAGTCGACATATACCGCGTTTGCGTGCCTTCAGTTGACATTTTGTCCCGTTTTGTCCCACCGAAAGTCGGTATACCTCTCCCGGAGGCGGGCTAGGCGCGGGCGGGGTCGGCCAGGGTGTCCAGGCGCTTGAGGATGACGCCCTCGCGCAGCGCCCACGGGCAGATCTCCAGCTGCGAGACGCCCATCAGGTCCATCACCGCGTCGGCGACAATGGCGCCGGCCGGCATCTGCGCTGCCCGTCCCTCGGATACCCCGGGGAGCCGGGAGCGCTCGGCGTCGTCCATCGCGGCCAGCCGCTCTGCCCACATCACCAGGTCGCTGTGCTTGAGGAAGCGCTTCACATAGGAGCCCTCGCTGGACGGCGCCGCCCCGGCGATCCGGGCGAGCTGCCGGAAGGTCTTGGACGTGCCGACCGCGTGGTCGACCGCACCGCCGCGGCGCAGGCCGCCCGCCATCCGGGCGATCTCCGCCCGCACGTGCCTGCGCAGCGCCCGCACCTCCTTGGACGTCGGCGGATCGGTGGTGAGCCAGTCCCTGGTCAGCCGCCCGGCGCCGAGCGGCAGCGACATCACCGCTTCCGGCTCCTCGTCCAGGCCGGCCGCGATCTCCAGCGAGCCGCCCCCGATGTCGACCACCAGCAGGCGGCCAGAGGACCAGCCGAACCAGCGGCGCGCGGCCAGGAAGGTCAGCCGCGCCTCGCGCTCGCCCGACAGCACGTCGATGCGCGCGCCGGTCCGCTCCCGGACCCGGGCCAGTACCTCCTCGCTGTTGCCCGCGTCGCGGACCGCCGACGTGGCGAAGGCAAGGAAGTCCTCGACCCCCTTGTCCTCCGCGATCCCCAGCGCCTCGGCCACCACCTCGGTCAGCCGCTGCTCGCCGGCCTTGGACAGCGTGTTGCCGCGCTCCAGGTGGGCGGCGAGGGAGAGCTCGACCTTGTGCGAGAAGGCGGGCAGTGGCCGTGCCCCCGGGTAAGCGTCCACCACCAGCATGTGCACGGTATTAGAGCCGACGTCGAGCACCCCGAGTCGCATGGCTACGCCAGAACCTTTCCCCGCTGACCGCCTGGTGACGGACCAGACCAACCGTAATGTACCCGGTCATCCCGGCCTGGCCACCTGATTCTGCCTGGTTGTGACCGTGTCGGGTAGCGTCGGCCTATGCGCAACGGTGAAATCTCCTACTGGTGGCAAGCGCTCGGCGGCTACCCGCCGCGGCGGCCCTCGCTGCCCGGGCCGCTCGAGGCGGACGTGTGCATCGTGGGAGGCGGCTACACCGGCCTGTGGACGGCGTACTACCTTGCCGGGCAGCGCCCGGGTGCGCGCATCGTGGTGCTCGAGGCGGCGTTCGCCGGGTACGGCGCGTCGGGCCGCAACGGCGGCTGGGTGACGCCGGAGCTGCCAGGCTCACGGGCCCGCTACGCGCGGGCCGCGGGCGGCGCGGCCGGGGTACGCGAGCTGGAAGCCGCGCTCAGGTCCACCGTTGACGAGGTCGGCCGGGTCTGCCAGGCCGAGTCCATCGCCTGCGACTTCGTGAAGGGCGGGCGGCTTTCCGTCGCGACGTCGCCGACGCAGCTCGCCCGGCTCAGGGACGGGCTCAGCGCGGCCCGCGCACGGGGCGAGGGCGACGACATCTGCCAGTTCCTGACCGGCGCCGAGACGCGCGAGCGGGTCAACGTGGCCGGGGTGCTCGGCGGCCTGTACGCGCCCGCGAGCGCCCGGATCCAGCCCGCTGCCCTCGCCGCCGGGCTAGCGGCGGCGGCCGAGCGGCGCGGGGTCGAGATCTACGAGGCCACCCCGGTCTCCGCCATCGAGCCCGGCAGCCGGCCGGGTGCGGTCGCGCGGACCGCGTTCGGCGACGTCCGGGCGCGCTCGGTGCTGCGCTGCACCGAGGGGTACACCGCCGCGCTGCCGGGGCTGCGGCGCGCGCTGCTGCCGATGAACAGCCACATGGTGGTGACCGAGCCGCTCCCGCCCGCCGTCTGGCAGGAGATCGGCTGGACCGGGTGCGAAACGCTGGCGGACGAGGCGCACGCGTACGTGTACGGGCAGCGGACCGCCGACGGCCGGATCGCGCTCGGCGGGCGCGGGGTGCCGTACCGGTTCGCCTCCGCCACCGATCACCTGGGGATGACCGACCCGGCGACGGTCGCCGCGCTGACCGGCGTCCTGCGGCGGCTGTTCCCAGCCGCCGCCAGCGCGGGAATCGGGCACGCCTGGTGCGGCGTCCTCGGCGTGCCGCGCGACTGGTGCGCGTCGGTGACCTACCACCCGGCGTCGGGGATGGGCTGGGCTGGCGGCTACACCGGCCACGGGGTGGCCGCCGCCAACCTGGCCGGGCGCACCCTGGCCGACCTGGTGACCGGGGAGAAGTCGGCCCTGACGGGGCTGCCCTGGGTCGGTCACCGGGGCCGGACCTGGGAGCCCGAGCCCGCCCGGTGGGCCGGGGTGCACGGCTTGTACGCGCTGTACCGGCTGGCAGACCGGCTGGAGTCCGGCGGCGCCGAGGCGGCGCCGGCCGACTCGCGAGCCCGGCTCGGTGCGGCGCTCGGCCGGGTGGGCGACCTGCTCTCCGGCATCCCGCACTAGGGCCTGCCTGCCGCACCAGGCCAGCCGGCCCGCAGCGAATCCCTTTTTCTGGCCAAGGTCAGCCGCTGGGCGGCCTTGTCCAGGGCGAAGGCGAGCGGAAGGATGTTCACTGGTGCTGTGACTGGTACTGGCGACGACGCGGCCCTACCGGCGCCACCCGAGGTCATGCAGGGCATCCAGTCACTGCACGACCGGATCGACGAGTTGGACGGGCCCGCCGCCCGGGCACTCAACCTCGGGAACCGGTACCCCGACTTCCAGTTCCCGCAGATGGTCAGCCCGCCGGCGATGGTTTCCCCGGACTGGGAGCCGACCTTCATCGACTACCTGTTCCTGGCGTTCACCAACGCCGCGGCGTTCAGCCCGACCGACACCATGCCGATGTCGCGGTGGGCGAAGGCGGCGATGACCTTGCAGGCGGTGATCTCCATCGTGACGGTGGCCCTGGTGGTGTCGCGCGCGGTCAACATCCGGCCGGCCGGCTGAGCCTGCCCTGCACTGGCCTGGCCCGCGGCGTAGACATCGACCAGCCCGGGACGGCGCTCGACCGCAGCGGCCACCCGAACCCGGTGCCCAGACGGCCCTCGGCACGACCGCGCTGCACCTCTGCTTCGGCTACGCCGCGATCGTGCACGACCGCCCGGCCGGCTACTCGTTCCTGCCTGAGCTCGCGGCCTGCGACGTCGAGCAGATCTCGATCGAGACCGCGCAGTCCCGCCTCGACTGCTCCGTGCTGCGCGAGCTGGACGGCAATACAGCGGCGATGGCGGCCGCCGCCGCCATGCTGCGGGCCGAGCTGGGCTAGCCCAAGGCCGGTCAGTCAGGGGCTGACCGGCTGGCTACTCGTCCGGCCCCTCGAAGTACGGCCGGCCGAGCAGCGTGCTGTCGCTGGCGGGGCGGAACGAGCCCGAGGCGCGCGGCGTCGAGCCGGTGGTGGTACGGAACGACCCGGTGGCCCGCAGTGCCCGCGAGGCGCCGGTGACCCGGGTGGTGTCCACCGGCCGGACCGGCCCTTCGCTGTCGGGATAAGGCATCACGGTGCCGACCAGCGCTGGCTCGTCGTTCCCGGGCTGCTCGTCTCCCCACTGTGACCTGCCCTCCGGCCACACCTCGGTCAGGTACTGGTCTGCCTCCGAGCCGGCCGCGGACGCCGCGACGCGGCGTTTTGGCCGCCAGCGGGACGGGATGAACATCGGCATGACCAGCACCGCGCCGGCCGCGCCGAGCACTCCGTTGAACAGCAGCGCCTCCCAGCCTGCGCCGAAGGCCTGCCCGCGCAGCGGGATGAGCTCCACCGCGCGCCTGACGCTGGTCAGGTAGAGCGCCGTCCAGCCGAGCAGCAGCAGGCCGGGCAGCCCGGCCGCGAGCGGCGAGATCCGCCGGATCACCACCAGCAGGCCCCCGAGGACGGTAGCGGCCATCACCGCCGCCAGCGCGAGGAGCATGGTCCTGTCCGAGAGCAGCGACCCGCCGCCGGCCGGCAGCGCGGCCGCCTGGCTCAGCGGCACGGGCAGCTTCAGCAGCCGGAGGTACCCCCACGCGCCCGCGAAGAACATGACTGCGGTCATGATGACGGCAAGGGCAATCCCGTAGAGATGTCTCACGTTCGCACCTTCGTAGTCAGCCCCGCCCAGCCCCGCCCCGGGTCACGGTTTTATAACCGTGATGTCGGATACGTTACAGGCGGCACTCGACGGGCGGGTGGGGTTCAGAAAGTCTTGTCCTCCCGGATGGCGAAGTAGCTGGTCACGAAGTAGGCGCGGCCTCAGCCAGGGTGAAGCTGGCGACGTGGCCGCCGCGGACCGTCACCGTCCCGGCCCGGGTGACCGCGTCCCGCCACACGTCGTAGTCGCCGGCGGGCACCGCCGGGAAGACGGCGGCGTACACGGAGCGGCCCGGCGTCTGCCTGAGGCGGACCACGTTGTGCGTGCGCGGCTGCCCGCTGCCCGCGGGGGAAATCTCCACCTCCGCCTGGTCACGGTCCGCAGCCGCCTGGATGACCAGGGCGCCGACGTCGGCGCCGATGTCGAGCAGCAGGTTGTCGGCGGTGTCGGGTGCGTGCTCATGCGGGTGTCCCGCGTCGTGCTGGTGTCGGTCCGTGCCGTGCACCTGGTCCTCCTGTTCGGACGGGCGCAGGTGGCCGGGGCTAGCTGGCCGGGGTGGTGTAGCCGGAGTGCGGCAGGCCGAGGTACGGGAAGGTGTCCAGGTACGGGACGTCGAGGCTGCCGGGGGTCAGTCCGTCGGTTACCGCGCTGGCCGCGGCGTCCGGCTTGTATGACTTGTCGACCAGCGCGTAGGTGGCGCCCGCGAGCGCCCGGAGCTCGATCGCGGTGACGTCGTCGAAGACACGGCGCCCGTTCGGGAAGCCGGCCAGGTCGTTGCCGAGGAGCCCGTAGATGCTCGGCTCGCCCGAGGGCTTGACCGCCACGTTCAGGCGGAGCATGTCCGCCTGGGTGGCACCAGTGTAGTTCTGGAAGCCGGGGATGATCCCGGCCGGGATGCCGGTCAGCAGGATCGCCTCGAGGTCGGCGCGGGCCTTGCCCGACTTGTTGAGCGCCGCCAGGTGCGGGAAGACACCGGGGTAGAGCGTCGGCAGCAGCTCGGACAGGCCCGGGCGGGCAACGTAGGAAGCAAACTGCTTGTCGTGGGCGGGGATCTGGGTGTTCCAGTAGTCCTTCTTGCCCATCGGGATCAGCACCTCGTTGACCAGGGGGTTGCCCAGCCGCGAGACCTGAGTGTACGGGCCGCTGTTGACGTAAAGGCTGTGGTCCGCGTCGTATACCCGGGCGCGCTGCCTGCTGGCGGTGGTCCAGACGCCGATGGACGCCTTCTTGTCGGTGACGCCGGACGGCTTGTGGCCGCCCGCGGTCAGGTCGGTGATCGGGACCTGGATCGCGATCGAGTGGACGTTGAGGTTCTTGGTCGCGTTCACCCCCGGGCCGTTCGTCGGGTAACTCGACAGGCCGAAGTGGTTGTGCGCGCTGGCGAACGGGCGCAGGTCGCCGAGGTCGAAGATGGAGCCGAGGTCGACGTAGAAGCCCTCGGCCCGCTGCCCGGCGAACACCTTCCCGCCGCCGGGCAGGCTGTGCACGGCCGCGCTGGCCAGCGCCGGGTAGTCCGGGGTGGACAGCGGGCCGATGTTGCACGGCGGGCAGGCCAGGTCGGTAGCGAGCTGCTGGACCTTCCCGTGGGAGTCCCTGGTGACGCTGTAGGTCTGGCGGCGGTTCCAGGACGCGCTGCCCAGCGTCTGGATCGGGCCGGTGTTGTAGAGGAACGTGTCCGGGTTGAGGACCGTGGTGCCGAACCGGAACTGGTACGTCACGTCGGAGTGGCCGTCGCCGTCGTTGTCGATGTGAATCTGGTAGAGGACGTCATCGCCGAACTCGTAGAAGTTCGGTCCCCCGGCCGGCCCCTGCAACGGGACGTAGTTGGCGATCAGGGTGACGGTACCGGGCTTGTCGGGGCTGACGAACGCGTAGACGTCCGAGCTGTCGGCTACCGGGTCCTTGGAGATCCCCGGTGCCTCGCGGTGCGAAGACATGAATGAGCCTCCACTCAGTGTTAACGAGCGGCCCGGGCGAGCCGGGCGGCGAGCTGATGGTCGGTGAAGCGCACGTGCTGGGTGCCGGTGTAGAGGTCGACCACGCCGGTGCGGGCGTCGTGGACGTGCACGACCAGCGGCTCGTCGTGCGCCGCGGAGCCGGCCTCGTTCGCTGTCGCGTCCCTGCTGGTGGCGGCCATCGCCGGGGTGGCCCCCGCCAGCGCCCCCGCCGCCAGGCCGGCCATGCCGATTCCGGCGGCGCCGAGCAGCATTCCCCGCCGACTTGTCCCCTGCATTTCAGATTCCGACCTTGGTTCTTTTCTTTCCCGTTCAGGCATAGTTTCCACTACCTCCAGATACGGCGGCATAAAGCCCTGAGCCAGCGCTCATCCGCTGGTCATCAGCACTTCGTAGCACGGGAGACAGCGGATTGGCCACAACCGGAAAACTTCCGCTGCGAATTTTCTCGCCACTTCAGAAGCATCAAAAACACCCAGAATCGAGCTAATTATTAGTGGTACTAAAGAGAAACAGCGGCACTAATCGGGATGCGCATTCGGCGCGCCCGGGCAGCCCGGGCGTCCGGTTGCCGGGCAGCCGGCGCCCCGGGGGCACCCGCTCAGCCGGCCGCGAGGCCATCGGGTACTGTGGCAAGCCACAAGGAAGAGCTCAGGAAATTGGGCTCTGAACCCTGTATCCTGATGGAAGGCGGCCGAGAGGCGCTGCGACGGGCGCACCGCCCGCCACGCTCGGCCCGACGCGGGGTTCCCCGCGTAATTGGCCATGACCAAGGGCGCCTTCCGCGACAGGGGAAGGTGGCATTGGATGCGGGATCTGGCTGAGCTCTTGGAGCGGCGGGTCGCGGTACTGGACGGCGCCTGGGGCACGATGCTCCAGGGGAAGAAGCTCTCCGCCGCCGACTATCACGTCGAGGGCCACCAGCAGGACACCGCGGGTGACCCCGACCTGCTCAACCTGACCCGTCCCGACGTGGTGCTCGACATCCACCGCCAGTACCTGGCGGCCGGCGCCGACGTGACCACCACCAACACGTTCACCGCCACCAGCTTCGGCCAGTCCGACTACGGCCTCGAGCACCGGGTGCACGAGATGAACGTGCGCGGCGCGCAGCTCGCCCGCCAGGCCGCGGACGAGGCGGGCGGCCCGCGCTACGTGGCCGGCTCGGTCGGCCCGCTCAACGTCACCCTGTCGCTGTCGCCCCGGGTCGAGGACGCCGCCTACCGGGCCGTCACCTTCGACCAGGTCAAGGCCGGCTACGCGGAGCAGATGGCGGCGCTGCGCGAGGGCGGCGTCGACCTGCTGCTGATCGAGACGATCTTCGACACCCTCAACGCGAAGGCGGCGGTGGCGGCAGCGCGGGACGTCGCGCCCGACCTGCCACTGTGGCTGTCGGTGACGATCACCGACCTGAGCGGGCGCACGCTGTCCGGGCAGACCATCGAGGCGTTCTGGAACTCGGTCCGCCACGCCAGCCCGCTCGTCGTCGGCGTTAACTGCTCGCTCGGCGGCAAGGAGATCCGGCCGCACGTCGCCGACCTCGCCCGGATCGCTGGCACCTATACCGCCTGCCACCCCAACGCGGGCCTGCCCAACGCGTTCGGTGGTTACGACGAGGAACCGCGCGACACCGCCCACTTCCTGCGCGAGTTCGCGGCCGAGGGCCTGGTCAACATCGCCGGCGGCTGCTGCGGGACCACCCCCGCGCACATCGCCGCCATCGCCGACGCGGTCCGCGGCAGCAGCCGCGCCATCCCGCGGGCCAGCGCCGGCGCTACCCGGCTGTCCGGCCTGGAGGCGTTCGAGATCACCGCCGACACCGGGTTCGTGATGATCGGCGAGCGAACCAACGTCACCGGGTCGGCCCGGTTCCGGCGGCTCATCGAGGCCGACGACTACCAGGCCGCGGTGAACGTCGCCCTCGACCAGGTGCGCAACGGCGCCAACGTGCTCGACGTGAACATGGACGCGGACCTGCTCGAAGGCGAGCAGGCGATGACCACGTTCCTCAACCTGCTCGCCACCGAGCCCGAGGCCGCCCGTATCCCGGTGATGGTCGACAGCTCCAAGTGGAGCGTGCTCGAGGCCGGGCTGAAGTGCGTCCAGGGCAAGGGCGTGGTCAACTCGATCAGCCTCAAGGAAGGCGAGGAGGTCTTCCTCGAGCACGCCGCGAAGATCAAGGGCTACGGTGCCAGTGCCGTGGTCATGGCCTTCGACGAGCAAGGACAGGCAGATACGGCCGAACGGAAGGTGGCGATCTGCGGCCGGGCCTACGACCTGCTCACGCAGCGAGCCGGGTTCGCGCCGGAAGACATCATCTTCGACCCCAACGTGCTCGCGGTGGCGACCGGGATCGCCGAGCACAACGGGTACGCCAAGAACTTCATCGAGGCACTGCCCCGGATCAAGGAGCGCTGCCCCGGTGCCCGCACCAGCGGCGGCATCTCCAACCTGTCGTTCGCCTTCCGCGGCAACGAGGCCGTGCGCCGGGCCATGCACTCCGCGTTCCTCTTTTACGCGATCCGGGCCGGGCTGGACATGGGCATCGTCAACGCCGGCCAGCTCGACGTGTACGAGGACATCGACCCTGAGCTCAAGGAGCTGGTCGAGGACGTCCTGTTCGACCGGCGGGAGGACGCCACCGACCGGCTCGTCGGCTACGCCGAGCGGGTCAAGTCGGTTGGCGCCAAGAAGTCGGAAGCCGACCTGTCCTGGCGCGAGGTGCCGGTCGGCAAGCGCCTCGAGTACGCGCTCGTACACGGCATCTCCGATTACGTGGAGGATGACACCGAGGAGGCCCGCCAGCAGTTCGCGCGCCCGCTCGAGGTCATCGAGGGCCCGCTGATGGACGGCATGAAGATCGTCGGCGACCTGTTCGGCGCGGGCAAGATGTTCCTCCCCCAGGTGGTGAAGTCGGCCCGGGTCATGAAGCGGGCGGTGAAGTACCTCGAGCCCTACATGGAGGCCGAGAAGGCCAAGAGCGAGGAGCGCGGCGAGGTCCGGCGGGGCAACGGGAAGGTGGTGCTGGCCACCGTCAAGGGCGATGTGCACGACATCGGGAAGAACATCGTCGGGGTGGTCCTCGGCTGCAACAACTACGAGGTCATCGACCTCGGGGTAATGGTGCCGACGGCGAAGATCCTGGACACCGCGCTGGCCGAGGAGGCCGACATCATCGGCCTGTCCGGCCTCATCACCCCCTCGCTGGACGAGATGGTCAACGTCGCGGCCGAGATGGAGCGCCGCGGCATCACCAAGCCGCTGCTGATCGGCGGCGCCACCACCTCCCGGCAGCACACCGCGGTCCGCATCGCCCCTGCCTACAGCAACTCGACAATGCACGTGATCGACGCCTCACGGGTTGTCGGGGTGGTGCAGCAGCTACTCGACCCGGAGCGGATGACCGGGTTCGACGAGGCCAACCGCATCGAGCAGCAACGGCTCCGGGTGCAGCACGAGAACCGCCGCAGCCAGCCGATGCTCTCCATCGAGGCCTCCCGGCGCAACCGCGAGCAGGTTTCCTTTGACGAGCTCCCGGTCCCGGCGTTCCAAGGCGTCCGCCCGGTCTCCCCGTCGCTGGCCGAGCTGCGCCCGATGATCGACTGGACGTTCTTCTTCCTCGCCTGGGAGCTGAAGGGCAAGTACCCGGCGATCCTCGACGACCCCACCGCCCGGGAGCTGTTCGATGACGCCAACGAGCTGCTCGACGAGATCGTGGCGGACAACCTGCTCACCGCGCGGGGCGGCTACGGGTTCTGGCCCGCGCACGCCGACGGCGACGACATCGTGGTCGCGCCCGCCGACGGGGCGGCCATCCGGCTGCCCATGCTCCGGCAGCAGACCGTCAAGCCGGACGGGCGCCCCAACCGCTGCCTGGCCGACTACGTGGCTCCGTCCGGCGACTACCTGGGCGGGTTCGCGGTCGCGATCCACGGCGCGGAGAAGCTGTCGAAGCAGCACGAGACGGAAGGCGACGACTACAAGTCGATCATGGTCAAGGCCCTGGCAGACCGGCTCGCGGAGGCGTTCGCCGAGTACGCCCACCTGCGGGCGCGCCGCGACTGGTTCGAGCCCGAGGGCGACGTGGCGATCGAGGAACTGCACGCCGAGCGCTTCCGCGGCATCCGGCCCGCCTTCGGGTATCCCGCCTCGCCCGACCACAGCCTCAAGAACGAGCTGTTCGCCATGCTCGGGGCGGGCGACTTCGGCCTCGGCCTCACCGAGTCGTACGCGATGACGCCCGCCGCCAGCGTCAGCGGGCTGCTGTTCGCCAGCCCGGCGTCTCGCTACTTCACCGTCGGCCGGATCGCCCGGGACCAGGTGACCGACTACGCGCGGCGCCGCGACCTCGACCTGGCGGCGGTGGAGCGCTGGCTGCGGCCGAACCTCGGCTACGACCCGGAGTAACCGCACCGGGCGGCGGCGCGGCCTGGATGCCGCTCCGCCGCCCGGGCGGCGGGGTTACGCCCCAGCGGGCGTGAGGACGAAGATAGGCATCGTCCTGGTCGTCTTCTTCTGGTACTCGGCGTAGTCCGGCCAGGCCGCCACGGCGCGCTCGAGCCACGCCGCGTACTCCTCGCCGTGTAGCTCCCTGGCCTGGTAGTCCTGCTTGACCGGGCCGTCCTGCAGCTCCACCTGCGGGTTAGCGATCACGTTGTAGTACCAGACGGGGTTCTTGGGCGCGCCGCCGAGCGACGCGACGACGGCGTACTCGCCGTCGTGCTCGACGCGCATCAGCGGCGTCTTGCGCAGCTTCCCTGACTTGGCCCCGACCGTCGTCAGCACGATCACCGGCTTGCCCTGGTTGTCGGTGCCCTCGGTGCCGCCGGAACTTTCGATTTGCTCGACCTGCTTGGCGGCCCAGTCGGACGGGCTTGGCTCATATTTCCCGGTCAGCGGCATGTCTGCACCCTTCAGCTCGGAAGCGGATTCGGTGTCTGCAGGCTATAACTAGGCGCTTGCGGCCGAAGACTCCAGCCCGCACATCCGCGCCGAGCGGTCCCACAGCTCGCGGGCCAGGTTGAGGTCGTCGGCCGCGGGATGGGCGGCGGCGGGCTTGCGGTCGGCGAAATAGCCGCCGGTTTCCCAGTCCTGGCCCGGGGTGCTGGTGGCCAGCCACACGAGTGTGTCGGCGCCCTGCTCGGGGGAGCGCATGGCCAGGCGGAACGGTGAGGTCATCACCAGCCGGACGGCGGCGGGCCCGGACCGTCCCCACTGCGAGCGCACCAGACCCGGGTGGATGGCCGCGGCGCTGACCCCGAGCGGCCCCCAGCGGCGGGCAAGCTCACGCGTGAACAGGACGTTTGCCAGCTTGCTGGCCCGGTACGCGCGCAAGCCGTCGTAGCCCTCGGCCATGTCCAGGTCGGCGGGTACCACCTTGGCGCTGCGTACCGCGCCGGCCCGGCTTGACGTGGTGATAACCCGGCCCCGCGCGGCGGCGACGGGCTCCTGCAGTAGCACGGTCAGCAGGAACGTGGCCAGGTGGTTCACCTGGAAGGTGAGCTCGTGCCCGTCCTCGGTGAGGGTCCGCCGCGATCCGGCGATCAGCCCCGCGTTGTTCAGCAGCACGTCGATGCGGGAGTGCCGCGCTCGCAGCTCGCGCGCGAGCTCCCGGACCTGGTCAAGGTGGGCGAAGTCGGCGACATGGTATTCCGCGCCTAGCTCGGCGGCGACCGCGCTGGTCTTACCGGGCGACCGGCCGACCACTACCACCTGGTCTCCGCGGCCCGCAAGCACCCGGGCCGCCGCGGCCCCGATCCCGTCGCTGCCGCCGGTCACCACCACGACCCGTTTCTCATCCGGTGCGCTGCTCATGCGCTAACCGTAAACTGTGGACCATAGTCCACAGTCAAGGAGCACGGCATGCTGATCGGCGAAGTCGCCCGCCGGGCCGGGGTAAGCCGGGACACGGTGCGTTTTTACACCCGCCTTGGCCTGGTGCCGTGCAAGTCACGCCAGGCCGGCTCCCGCCATTACGCCGACTACGACGACGGCGCGGTCGAGCTGGTCGAGGGCATCAAGGTCGCCCAGTCGATCGGCTTCACCCTGACCGAGCTCGGCCCCATCGCCGCCGCCTACGTGGCAGGCTCCCTTGACGACGGCCAGCAGCGGGAGCTGCTCGCCGCCAAGCTGGAGCAGCTGGAAGACAAGCAGCGCCGGCTCGCTGAGATGACCGACTTCCTGCGCGCCAAGCTCGAGCAGCTGTGCCTCACCGCGGTGGACACGGCAGCCGCAGGCCGCTCAGGTACGTGAGTGGTGCCCGACGATGAGCTTGAGTAGCCGGACGAGCTCCGCCTGGTCGGCCGCTGACAACGGCGCGAGGAGCTCCGCCTCCGCGCTTGCCAGCAGCTCGTCCAGGTCTTTCAGGTGGCGGCGTCCCTCGTCGGTGAGGGTGATGGCGTTGCGGCGGCGGTCGGCCGGGTCGGGCGCGCGCACGACCAGTCCCCGCGCGGTCAGCTCGTTGATGGTCGGCACCAGGTCACTGCGGTAGATGCCGGTCCGGTCGCTGAGCCCTGACTGGCTGTCCGGGCCGAACTCCTCAAGCGCCGCCAGTACGGCGTAATGCCACTTGCGCGAGCCGACGGTGACCAGCCGGTCGCCCGCGAGCCGCTGCGCGTAGAGCGCCGCCAGGTTGAGCAGTCGGCTGGGCAGTGACTGCAGCCGCCTGGGCGCGTTCGCCTCGTCGTGCCGGCCTTCCATGCGCCCGATCTTACCGCTTGCGTTAGTGAGGCTAACGTTGTAATTTCGTTAGTGCCACGAACGTTAGTGTACCTAACGTCATTGCCGAGGAGGTACCCATGCCCGCCATCACGCCCTTCCGCGTCGCGATCCCGCAGGCCGACCTGGACGACCTGTACCACCGGCTGGACCGCACCCGCTGGCCCGACGAGCTGCCCGGCGCCGGCTGGGAGCTGGGTATCCCGCTCGCCCGCGTCCGCGAGCTGGCCGACTACTGGCGCCAGAAGTTCGACTGGCGCGCGCACGAGGCCGCGCTCAACGCCTACCCGCAGTACACGACCGAGATCGACGGCCAGCGCGTCCACTTCCTGCACGTCAGGTCGGCCAACCCGGACGCGCTGCCGCTGATCCTCACCCACGGCTGGCCCGGCTCGGTGCTGGAGTTCCTCGACCTGATCGGCCCCCTGTCGGCCAGCTTCCACCTGGTCATACCGTCCATCCCCGGCTTCGGCTTCTCCGGCCCCACCCATTCGAAGGGCTGGGACATCCACCGGATCGCCCGCGCCTGGGCGGTCCTGATGGACCGGCTCGGCTACCAGCGCTACGGCGCGCACGGGGGCGACTGGGGCGCCGGCATCTCCCGCGCCCTGGGCGCCGTCGCGCCCGAGCGCGTCGTCGGGGTGCACGTGACCTACCTGGTCACCCCGTCCGGGGACGACGAGCCCGCGCTGTCCGCGAGCGACCAGGCCCGCCTGGCCAAGGTCAGGCAGCTCCAGGCGCACCAGCCCGCCTACCAGGCGTTGCACGCCACCAGGCCGCAAACGATCTCCTACGCGCTGACCGACTCGCCGGCCGGGCTGCTCGCCTGGATCGCGGAGAAGTTCACCGAGTGGACCGACCCCCGGTCCGCCGTCAGCCTCGACCAGATCCTGGCTGACGTCTCGGTCTACTGGTTCACCGCCACCGCCGGCTCCTCGGCCCGGCTCGCCAACGAGTCTCCGCGCGGCCAGGTGCCCTGCCCGGTGCCGGTCGGGGTGGTGGTCCTGCCGTACGACATCCTGCAGTCCGTCCGGCCGCTGGCGGAACGGGACTACGACATCGTGCACTGGACCGAGTTCGACCGCGGCGGTCACTTCGCCGGGCTGGAAGTTCCCGGGCTGCTGGCGACCGATATCCGCGACTTCTTCGGCAAATGGTAGCCACGAGTCCCCTGGGGCTGAGCGGTCTGGGTTCCACCGTTTCCCGGCCGCATGGTTGCGCCAACCAGGGGCCTATAACGCCATGGTTGCGCCAACCACGGGGTGCTGGCCCGTGGCTTTTGGACATGAGCTAGCCGGGCCCGCGCTGGCCGGCACCCGGGCGGGCGGACATCGTGATGAAGTCACGGCCGTAGCGCGGGTTAAAGAACGTCGCCGGGCCGAGGTGGCTGCCGACCAGCCTGCTGCCGTTGGCCGGCCCGGCCGCGCCGGCCGGTGACGCGGGCTGGTAGCTGGCGAACACCGGCCAGGTCGGGTTGATGTCCAGCTCCATGCCGCGCACCGCGCCGGCCCGCACCAGGAGATCGGCTACCTGGACCGGGGTGAGCTCGGGGCCAGCCACGTAAACCAGCGCGCCGTCGGCGGTGACGCCGAGGCCGGACCGCCACTGCCGCTCGGTGCCGTGCTGCCCGGCCCCGCAGGGACAGGTGCCGCCCCACACCCGCCAGGTCCTGGTGGTCGCCCGCGCGCTCGGCTGGCCGTTGACCACCAGCGGGAACAGGTTCTGCCTGACTGCCACCACAGCCGGGGTCATGGTGACATCCGTGCCCCAGGCGCCGACCGTGGCCCACCCGTTGGCGTAGACCACCAGGGAGGCCGCCCCCGGCACCAGCGGCCTGACCAGCCGGTGCTCGGTGTAGTAACCGCCGTGGGCATCGGCCATCTTGAAGCCGCCGTTGAACGCCGCAACCAGCGAGCTGGCCGCTGACCGGGCGACCGGGGCGGTGTACCGGTACGGTCCCCCGCCGGGGGACATCGACCCCGAGTAGAGCCGCGCGGACAGCAGGCTCGCGTCCATCCAGGCGATCCCGGCCTGCTTGGCCCCGCCCGGTGGCACCAGCAGCGTCTGGTAGACGGCAGCCTTCCCGGCCACCAGCCGGCCGGCCGGGTGCCAGACGCCATCGGCGGCCGGCGCCGCCGTTCCCGGGAATGCCGCCAGCGCGGCCGGCGTCGGCAGCGGGTCCTGCCGGTAGCTGCTGCGGGCGCCCACCGGCACGACCGCAGCCTGGTGCGCCTGGGGCTGCTGGTGGGGTACGGCGGCCCCACTACAGGCCGCCACCGCGGTCATTCCCGACAACAACACGACAAGCGTCAGGATGTGGTTGGTTTTGCTGGCCACCGCCCCACCGTAGGCGGCCCCCGGCCGCCCGCGACCAGCGTGAACTAAATAAGAAGGATCTGAATAGGGTCTGGGCGGGGCAACGCCCCGGGCCACGGGCCGGGCAGGCTCCGGCCAGGGCTCGGATCGGCCGCTCAGGCCCGGTCCAGGGCGCTTTGCAGCGACTGAATGTAGCCAGAACTGGTGTAGGTGGCGCCGCTCACCGCGTCGATGTGAGCGCTTTGGGCCGCGAGGGTTTCACTGGTCAGCTTGGGGATGGCGGTGCCGTCGATCTCATCGCTCTCGGAGCCGCTGTTCGTCCGCTGCAGCACGGTGACCTTGGTGATCTTCGCTCCGGCGAGGGTGAGCTGTACCTGCATGGGGCCGTAGGCGGTATTGTCCACCGCTCCGGTGACGGTGCGGACTGACGCCGGGCCGCTAGCGCCCGCCTTGGCGCTGCCGGCGCCCGCGGGGGAACTGGCGGGACTGGCGGAGCCCGCCCCCGTTCCTCCTGCCATGGGCTGTGATGTCCCGGCCGACGCGGCCGGGGTGCTGACCGCCGGGTCAGGGGCGGCGGCGGCCAGCGAGTGCGACTTGAACGAGAGCAGCGCGGCGAGTCCGACGGCGGTTCCGCCGAGGGTCAGCAGGGCACGACGCATGAGAAACCTCCAGGCAGTAGGAGCTGTCGGGTCAGAAGTCGAAGGACTCGCGGTGGATGCGCCGCCGCGGGACACCTGCCGCGGCCAGCGACTTCACGGCGGCCTCGGTCATCCCGCCGGGCCCGCACACGTACGCCTCGCAGCGGTGCAGCCCGGGCACGGCCTGCTGCAGGTGCTCCGCGTCGAGCGGGTCGAAGCCGAGCTGCTCGCGGGAACCGATCAGGTAGAGCAGCGTGGCGTTCCGGTCAGCGGCGATCGCGTCAAGCTCCTTGCTGAACACCACGTCTCGCGGGTGGCTGGCCCGGTACAGCAGGGTGATCCCGTCGGCTTGCATCCGCTTGGGCAGCCCGGCGAACATCGCCCGGATGGGGGTAATGCCGACTCCGCCCGCGATCAGCAGCACCCGCCGTCCGGTCAGCGCGGGCGTGAATGCACCGTAGGGGCCTTCGGCGATGATCCGGGTGCCGGCCGTGAGGCTGGCCAGTGACCCGCTGTGGCCGCCGCGGGCCTTGACCGTGATGCGCATCAAGTTGGGCTGGGGCATCGCCGACAGGGAGTACGGGTGGGACTGCCAGCACAGCTCCCTGGTCAGGAACCGCCAGCGGAAAAACTGACCCGGCTCGGCACCCAGCCGGTCGAAGTCACGGCCGGCGATGAACACCGACACCACGCCCGGCGCCTCGGCCCGAACCGACTGCACGGTGAAGCGGTAGCGAGCCGCATTCCACAGCGGGGTGAGGACCCGGTACCAGGCAATGAGCACCGCGACCGCCAGGTAGAGCGCCGACCAGGCAACCCGGGCGGTCAGGCTGGCCGCGAAGGCGGGGCCGTCGGCGAACTGATGGCTGAACGCGAGCACGATCGCCAGGTAGGTGTACAGGTGCGCGTAGTACCAGGTTTCGTAGGACAGGCGGCGGCGCGCGGCCCGCATGGAGAAGGCGGCCACGCCGAGCAGCAGAAACCAGGACACCGTGGCCATCAGCACGTCCGGGTAGGCGGTCAGCAGCGTGAGGGTCTCGCTGGTGACCTGCTCGTGCGCGGTCACCGCGTAGCCCCAGATGGTGAGCAGCACGTGGCCGGTCACCAGGGTGATGACGTACCGGCCGCCCATCGCGTGCCAGCGAGTCAGCCGGTCGGCGCCGATGCCGCGCTCAAGCGGCGGCAACCGGGCCATCAGCGCGACCAGCACGACGAATCCGTACGCGGCCAGCAGGCCGAGCACGTCGCCGATCCCGGTGAGCAGCTCACCAGCGCTGCCGAGGTCATCGGTGCTGCCCCACCACAGGGCAAGGACGCCGATCGCGCCAAGCCCGATGAGCGCCAGGATCAAGCCGGGCAGGACTGCCCGGTCGATCCGGCGGGTCGGCCCGATCCGCCGCCCGGCCGCCGGGCCGGGGTCGGCTGCGCGGGGCAGCGGCCCGGACGGATGTCCGGGCCGCTGCGGCCAGGGCGCCGGCGGCGCCGATACGGCCAGGAACGGCGCCGACGGGTGACCCGGCCAAGGCCCCTGCTGGGGCATCTCTGGCCACTGGGGCGGCGCTACTTCAGGCCACGGGGGCGACTGTGCCCCCGGCCGCTGCCGGGGTGACGCCGGATAGCGGGCGTCCGGAAAGCGGGCCGGGTTGGACACGCAGTGCTCCTCTCGAGCAGGGCCAGGAACTTGTCGTTACCACCCTGTGATACGAGCGCCGCCCGCGCCTGGTTCGGCTCCCGCCGCCGTGTAAGCGTCCGGTAAGAGTTCGCACGACCGCGCGGATCGTCGTCCGGCCGGTCAGCAGCAGCCCGCCGCGGCGCCGCCCGTGTCTGCCGCGGGGGTGCAGCAGACAGAGTCCGCGGGCCTTTCGAGGGCGTCAGCGTCGCCCTTGACGACATAGACCTCCCAGGGCTCGTCGCCGGGGCCGGCGACCCAGACCTTGTCCTGGACGGCGTAGCAGCAGGCGGCGTCCTCCTCGGTCACGGTGGCCATGCCCGCCGCGGCCAGGCGGGCGGTGGCGGCGGCGACCTCCTCGGTGGTCTCGACTTCCACGCCGAGGTGGTCCATGCGGGTGGGCTGGCCGGCGGCGCCCTCGATCAGGACGAGCTTGAGCGGAGGCTCGGCGATGGCGAAGTTGGCGTAGCCGGGGCGGCGCTTGGCAGGCTCGGCGCCGAACAGCTTGGAGTAGAAGGCGACGGAACCTTCCAGGTCGGCCACGCGAAGCGCAAGCTGGACACGGGACATGATGGGCACTCCCTCGTTCGGACGGTTGCGCGGTTCTGATTAGAGATCTCTTTAATCAGCGCGCAGTGCCAGTTTGCGCTACTGATTAAAGATGTGTCAAATTAAGGGGGTGACTAATCAGAAGCTGCTGCCCGTGCTCGACGCTCCCGGCGACGGAGTGTGCTGCCCGCCGCTGGCGTGCGAGCCGCTGACCCCGGCCGGGGCGGAGGAAATGGCGGCGCTGTTCAAGGCGGTGGCCGACCCGGTGCGGCTGCGGCTGCTGTCGCTGATCGCCTGCCACCCGGGCGGCGAGTCCTGCGTGTGCGACCTGACGGGCGAGTTCGACATGACGGCGCCCTCGATCAGCTACCACCTGAAGATCCTGCGCGAGGCGGGGCTGATCAGCTCCGAGCGGCGCGGGACCTGGGTCTACTACCGGGTCGTGCCGCAGGCGATGGCGCGGATGTCGGCGGTGCTTGAGCTGCCGGCCGGCTAGCTGATCCGCCCGGCCTGCCGGGTCCACGCCTGGGCGCCGGCCTGCACCGCATCCCAGGGAGAGCCCAGCGGCGGCGTATAGGACAGGTCCAGGTCACTGACCTCGTCCACCGTCAGGCCGCTGAAGATGGCGGTGGCGGCGATGTCGACGCGCTTGGCGATCTCGGCCTGCCGGTGGCCGAACAGCTGGACGCCGAGCAGCCGGCCGGTGGCGCGGTCGCCGGTGAACCGCATGGCGATGCGGTGACTGCCGGGGTAGTAGGCCTTGTGGTCGTCGGCTTCCCAGGCGATGGTGACCGGGTCGTACCCGGCGGCCGCGGCTTCGTGGTCGCGGAGCCCGGTACGGGCGGCGGCGTGCTCGAAGACCTTGACCACCTGGGTGCCCAGGGAGCCGGCGAACGCTCGGCGCCCGCCGGCGGCGTTCTCTCCGGCGACACGGCCCTGCTTGTGGGCGGTGGTGCCCAGGGGGAGGTAGGTCTCGCCGAGCAGCCGGTGGTGAGTGACGGCACAGTCGCCGGCCGCGTACACGCCGGGCAAACCAGTCCGCATCGCCCGGTCGACGGCGATCGCGCCGCGCGCCCCCAGGGCGGCGCCGGCGCTGGCGGCCACGCTGGTCTCCGGGCGTACTCCGGTCACCACCAGGACCAGGCTGGCGGGCAGGGTAACGGGCTCACCGCCGGCGGCCGCGTCGACCCGCAGCCGGGCGGGCGCCCCGGCTGCGCCCCGGCTGATCCCCCGGACCACGGTGCCGGACAGGACGCGCACGCCGTGGTCCTCCAGCTGGGCCCGGACGAGCGCGCCGAGCTGCGGGTCGACGGTGGGCAGCACCTCGGGGAGCTGTTCGACCTGGGTGACGGCCAGGCCGCGGGCGACCAGTGCCTCGGCCATCTCCAGGCCGATGTAGCCGGCGCCGACGATCACCGCCGATTCCGGGCTCGTGTCTTCGAGGGTGCGCATGACGGCGCGGGCGTCGTCCATCGAGTGCAGCAGGTGCAGCCCGTCGGCCGGGCCGAGGGCGTGCATTCCCGCGATCGGCGGGCGCACCGGGACCGCACCGGTGCCGATAACCAGCTGGTCCCAGGCCAGCAGCTCTTCGGCCCCGTCGGCGGCGGTCACCAGCAGCTTGCGGCCGGGGACGTCGATGCGGCGGGCGGTGGCGTCCAGCCGCAGCGCCATCCCGGCCGCCTCCAGGTCGGCGATGGTGCGGTGGGCCAGGTTCCGCCAGTGGGGGACCTCGCCGGAAACGTAGTAGGGGATGCCGCAGATGGAGAAGTTCGGGTACGCGTCGGCTACCACGACGGTGACCTCTGTGCCGGGGTCGACCTCCCGGGCGCGCAGCGCGGCGCTGATCCCGGCGTCGCTGCCGCCGATGGCGATCACGTGCATGACTGGTTACCTCCGTTAGCTGGTGCTGTCGGCCGAAACACCGTCACCATGCGGCACCACGGCGGCGGCCGCCTGCCCGGGGGACAGCGACGGGTACAGGAACCTGATGAGGAGCACGCCGGCGATCCCTCCGCCGAGCTGGGCGGCGATGAAAACCGGGGCTGACGAGGGCGCGATGCCCGCGAAGGTGTTGGAGAACATCCGGCCGACGGTGATCGCGGGGTTGGCGAAGCTGGTGGACGAGGTGAACCAGTAGGCGGCCCCGATGTAGGCGCCGACCGCCGCCGGCGCCGTACTGGCGCGGCCGGACCGGGCCAAGGCGAAGATCACCAGCAGCAGCCCGGCCGTGGCGATCACCTCGGACAGGGCATGCGCCCCGGACGCCCGGTGCTTGGCCGAGATGGACACCGCCGCCTCGGCGAACATCAGGTTGGCGGCAACTGCCCCGGTCACGCACCCGGCTACCTGCGCGGGGAGGTAGGCCAGCGCGTCCCGCCACGACATGCCGCCCAGGGCCGCGTCGGCCAGCGAGACGACCGGGTTGAAGTGCGCCCCGGACACCGGCCCGAACATCAGGATGACGGCGAACAGCCCGGCGGCGGTCGCGGCCGAGTTCTCCAGCAGCTCCAGCCCCGTGTCGGACGGGGACAGCCGCTGGGCAGCGATCCCGGAGCCGATGACGATCGCGGCCAGGAACGCGCTGCCGAGGAACTCTGCCGCCAGCCGTCGCAGCAGGGATGATCCGTTGGTCACGGCGCCATCTTGACTTATAAATATAACTCAGTCAAGATTGAGTCAATGAACGTTGTAGTAACTGATGAGCTGGGACGGCGTGCCGCGATGCACGCCGCACTCGCCGACCCGGCCCGGCTGGCCATCACCGACACCCTCGCCGACGGCGACGCGTCGCCGTCCGAGCTGGCCGCGATGCTGGCCATGCCGTCTAACCTGCTGGCGCATCACCTGCGGACGCTGGAAGGCGCCGGCCTGGTCACCCGGCGGCGTTCCGAGGGCGACCGGCGCCGGAGCTACCTGCAGCTGGTCCCCGGCGCGGTGGACGCGCTGGCCGGGCCCAGGGCGAGGAGCGCGCGGCGGGTGCTGTTCGTGTGCACGGCCAATTCGGCCCGCTCGCACCTGGCCGCCGCGCTGTGGCGGCGGGCCAGCGCCGTGCCGGCCGTGTCGGCTGGCACCCACCCGGCCGCCGCGATCGACCCCGGCGCGATCGGCGCCGCTGGCCGCCGCCGGCTGCCGCTGCCCCGGCTGCGCCCTCGGCACCTCAGCGACGTCCGGCACGACGGCGACCTGATAGTGACCGTGTGCGATCTTGCCCACGAGGAACTCGGCGCCCTGGCCGCGGTGCACTGGTCGGTCCCGGACCCGGTGCCGGCCGGCGACCCGGGATGCTTCGATGCCGCCCTCGACGAGCTGGACCGCCGCGTCCGGGTGCTCGCGCCCCGCCTGATCGCGTCCTGAACCGGCGCCGTGCTCAGCTGATGCCCGCGACCGTGCTTCGGCGCTCGATCAGCAGCACGTCGCGCCACTGGCCGTGGTGGCAGCCGACCCGCTCCCGCACGCCCACGACGCGGAACCCGGCCCGCGCGTGCAACCGCAGGCTCGCGGTGTTCTCCGGGAACACCCCGGACTGGACCGTCCACACGCCGGCGCCCTCCGACGACGCGACCAGCGCCGCCAGCAGCGCCTGGCCGATCCCCCGCCCGCGGCGGGCCGGGTCCACGTACACGCTGTGCTCGATCACCCCCGCGTACACGCACCGGCCCGATACCGGCGAGGCGGCCACCCAGCCGAGCACCCGCCCTGTGGCGGCGTCTACGGCGACGTAACGGTGCAGCGGCAGCTTCCCGGCGTCAAAGGCCTCCCAGGCCGGGGCGACGGTCTCGAAACTGGCCTGGCCGGTGTCCAGGCCCGCCTGGTAGACCGCAAGTACCCGGTCGGCGTCGGCGGCTCGCATCGGCCGGATCAGCACGCCGTCCGGGGCGGGGGGCCGCACGGCTCGCTCTTCGTCGTCGGACACGAGACCTCCAGGCTCCACGGGAGTCAGCCGGACGGGGCGGCCGGGACCGGCCGGCCCATGACGATGTCGGCGGCGGACGGGAAGCACTGCACGCACGCCTGGTTGACCCGGTAGTACGTCGCTGTCCCGCGCCGCTCGGCCAGCACGAACCGGACGCCGGCCAGGACCCTCAGGTGCTCCGACACCGTCGACTGGCCCACCTCCAGCTCCGCGGTGATCGCCCCGACCGTCATCGGCTCACCCCGGCGTGCCAGCAGCGATACGACCTGCACCCGCGTTGCGTCGGCGAGAGCCTTGAACCACGACGCGTACTGCGCCGCCGTCGCTCGCTCCAGCGGCCCGGCCTGGTCTGGTTTCATCGTTAATCGACGATAACCGATGAACTTCCGGATCGCTAGCGAGGAGCGGTGAATCTCACCGATAGTGCGCGGCAGCGCTCACATCACCCGTCGGGGATGAGGCTAGCGAGCCGGGCATGGCTTAGCGTGCTTCCGTCGTCACTTCGCCATGCTCGCTGGAGGTTCCAGACAATGCCCGCAACCCTTGACGCGACCTTGGTCGGACCGGTCGACGTTGCCGTGATCTTGTTCGAGGGAAACAAATTCAACGGCGAGGTCGCCCCGGCGCTGGCCGACTTGAACGACAGCGGGACCGTCCGCATCATCGACTTCGCCTTCGTGCGCAAGGAGCCCGACAGCTCCGTCGCGGTCATCGAGGCGGGCGACAGGGAGGTAGCCGAGCGGTTTGACTTCCACGCCACGCAGTTCGACCTGCTGTCCGAAGAGGACCTGGCCATGATCGCCGACGAGCTCGACGCAAACTCCTCCGCGCTGGTGATCGTGTGGGAGAACACCTGGGCCGCCCGCCTCGGGGAGGCGATCCGCGCCTCCCACGGCCGGCTGATCTCCCAGGACCGGATCCCCCACGAAGACGTCATGCGCGCCATCACCGCGCTTGACGAGGAATAACAGGAGCCGTCATGCGCAGAAGAGGAGGGGCCATGCCGATGAGAAGGGGCCGTCCAGGCCTGCTCGGCACGGTGGCGCGGACAGCGGTAATCGCCGGCACGGCCACCGCGGTGTCCGGGAAGGTATCGCAGCGCTCGGCGAGCAAGGCTGCCCAGCAGGAGCAGGCGGCCGCGTACCAGCAACAGCAGGAGGCGGAACGGCAGCAGGCAGCCGCGCCGCCGGTTCCCCCGCAAGCAGCAGCGCCGGACGACCGCATCGCCAAGATCAAGGAACTGGGCGAGATGAAATCCCAGGGCCTGCTCACCGAGGAAGAGTTCACGGCCGAGAAATCAAGGATCCTCGGTAGCTAGGACGAGCCCCGCACAGCGATATAAGGAGTAACTATGATCGGAGCACTCCTGCTCGGCCTGTTCTGCGGAATCGTGGCCCGCCTGCTGGTTCCCGGCGACACCTTCCGCAAGATGAGCGGGCCGCTGTCCTGGCTCGTGTCTCTCGGGCTGGGGCTGCTGGGGGCCCTGGTCGGTTACCTCATCTTCACGGTCGGGCTCGGCATCGGCGACACCAACATCTTCGACTGGGGCGGCGTGCTGAGCGCCCTGATCGGGACCGTGATCGTCCTGGTCGTCGTCACCATGGTGGTGCAAGTGCGGCATGCTGCGGGCCGGGTGAGCGGGAGGCCAACCGGCACTAAGTGAGCCTGGAAACGCGCGCTCTACCCGGTTTAATGCGAACGGGAATGAGACTGGCGTCACACTGGTTGCGGCCGGCATGAGGATAGCTGTGATCGGCAAGGGGAGCATCGGCGGAACGGGGTCCCGCCGACGCGGGCGAGTATGGTAGGCAAAGCCCTACCGGAAAAGTGGGTCCTGTCCCATGGCGGGGACTGCCGTCGCCGCAGGACGATTACCGGCATGGCCTTCCTTGGACTGCTCATCCTCTGCACGATCTTCGTGTTGTCCGCTCCGCGCGCGGTAACAAAGATCTGGCGTTTCGCGCGCGAGCAAGGGACGGGGGCGCTGGTCATCCGGGTGCCGCTGCTGCGCGACGTCGGCTGGGGCGCCGCACTGGCACCAGTGACCGCCAGTTTCCTGGTGCTCTCCGGCACGTTCGGGATCACCAACGTGGGCGGCACCGGCAGCGGGAACCTGTTCAATGCCAAGTCGATACCCGGGGACCTGTTCTACACCACGCTCGTGCTGGCGGTGATGGCGCTCTATACGCTCGTCCGGCCGCGACCGGCGGGCTACCTGGCCGCGGCCGGCCTGACCGGCATCGGAGCATGGGTGCTCTACCAGGCATTGGTGCTTCCACGGTCCACCTATGACTATGAGTGGTACGGCTGGCTCCGCGACCAGCTGTACCTCCCCGAACTGCTTCTTCTCGGCACGGCGGGCCTGGCCGGCGGCTTCCTCCTGACCAGGCGCACAATCGTCGCCGACGTACGGGCACGCAGGTACGGGCTGGCCGCCCAGGTGGAACGGCTGTCACGCACCCGCGCCGAGGCGGTCGACTCCGCGGCCGCTGAGCTGCGCCGCCTGGAGCGGGACCTGCACGACGGGGCGCAGGCCAGGCTGGTCGCGCTCGGGATCAACCTGCGCACAGCCGAGAAGCTCATCGACACCAGCCCGGGGGACGCCAAGGCCCTGGTGGCCGACTGCCGGGAGGCGTCGGCGAAGGCCCTGTCGGAGCTTCGCGGCCTCGTCCGCGGAATCTACCCGCCAGTGCTCGCTGACAGGGGCCTGGGCGACGCGATCAAGGCGCTCGCGCTGGACTGCCCGGTTTTGGCGCTAACCGACATCCAGCTTCCCGGGCGGCCTCCGGCACCGGTCGAGTCGGCCGTCTACTTCGCTGTCGCCGAGGTGCTGAACAACGCCGCCAAGCACGCCGCGGCCACCGCGATCCAGATCCGCGTAGCCCATGCCCGCGGGCTGCTGCGCGTGCAGGTCGATGACGACGGAGTGGGCGGCGCCGATCCCGCAAGCGGGACTGGCCTGGCCGGAATGGAGCGGCGGCTGGGCGCCTTCGATGGCATCCTGGCAGTGAGCAGCCCTGTTGGCGGCCCGACCATCGTCGTGATTGAGGTGCCGTGCGCGTTGTCCTGGCCGAAGACTTCTACCTCCTGAGGGCCGGCCTCGAGCGCCTGCTGGCCGCGCACGGCTTTACGGTGATCGCGGCCGTGGACAACGCCGCCGACCTGCTGACAGCGCTCCTGGAGGAGAAGCCGGATATCGCCGTGGTCGATGTCCGGCTCCCGCCGACCTTCACCGACGAGGGCCTCAGGGCCGCGATCGAGGCTCGCCGCCAGCTCCCCGGCCTGCCGGTCCTCGTCCTGTCTCAGTATGTCGAGCAGCTGTACGCTCGCGAGCTGCTCGCCGACCAGGGGGGTGCGGTCGGCTACCTGCTGAAGGACCGGGTCTTCAACGATGACCAGTTCACCGACGCCATCCGTGCCGTCGCGGGTGGCGGCACGGTCATGGACTCCGAGGTTATCGCCAAACTGATGACCCGACGGCAACGAGACGAGCCAGTGACCCGGCTGTCGGCCCGCGAGCGTGAGGTCCTCGCACTGATGGCCGAAGGCAGGTCAAATAGCGCGATCGCCCAGCGCCTGTTCATCTCCGACAAGGCGGTCGGCAAGCACAGCACGAACATTTTCGCGAAGCTGAACCTGCCGCCCTCCGAAGACGATAACCGCCGTGTCCTGGCCGTCCTCGCCTACCTCAACCAGTAGCGCCCCAGCGGTGGTGCCAATGGTCAGCGCGCTGGCGTGTCATATCTGGAACTTTGGCCAGCCCAGTGCCGACCTACGGCCCTACCGGAAACCCGGCCGGAAGACCGATGTTGATGGTGGCTCAATCGGCTAGTTCGAGAGGGGTCCCGAAAATGAAGCAGATCTGGAAGGATGCCGTGTCCGCGGTGTTCATGGGGGCCATCGTCGTCAGCTATGTCTTGTTCCTCAACTCGACCACTGCGTGGCTTATCTCCAGCGCCCGCGGCACAGCCGCTGCTGTCCTGGTGCTGGGCAGCATAGGCGGGTGCGGCCTGAGCGCCGCGGGCGAGCTGTACCGGGACAAGCAGGCATGGGCTTACACGAGCTTCGCCAGCGTTCTCGGCGCCACCGCGCTGATCGCCGGGATACTCGCGCTGATCACCGCGAGCACGGTCGCGCTGGCCGTCCTGGTCGTCGCGACGCTCGCGTTGTGGCTGGTGGCAACGGTGTGGCACGCTTCCGCGGCGCGCGGCCCCCTGTCCGGCAGCCGTGAGACGCACGAGGTCATCCATCCGCAAGAGTCCAGGCGCTGACCGGAGCCGGAACCACCCACCGAGAGCAGGAGGTTGACACGATGAGCGAAGCAGAGTTCGCGGACCGGTCACCGGCACCGTCACCGGCCGCACGGCTATTCCCGGGCCGGTACCTCAGCGTTACCAGCTACAAGCGCGACGGAACCGGCGTGGCCACGCCGGTGTGGTTCGTCCAGCGAGACGGCAGGCTGCTGGTGGAAACCGACGCGGCATCGGGAAAAGTGAAGCGCATCAAGCGCAACCCGGCGGTGCTAGTCGCGGCGTGCACGGCCAGCGGCCGGATCCGCGGCGAGCAAGCCGATGCCGTGGCGGAGCTGCTGCCCGGCTCCGAGGTCGCCGGGATCGAGACGCTCATAGCGCGTAAGTACCGGGTAGATGTGATGTTCATCAAGCCGCTCCGGATCGCGCAGTCCGCGTTGCACCTGGGTCGTCCGCGGACCACGCCGGTAATTCTCGCGATAACGCCTGAGGGGGTTCCCAGCTGAGTCTTCAGCCGAGTCGCGTGCCGGGTACCGACGTCGCCGATCTCAGCACGTCGAACTCGCAGCCTGGCGAGGACGGGTCGAAGCCGTGCTCGATCAGCCAGCGGGCCGCCTGCAGGCTTCGCAGCGACCACCACGCGCGGATCACGCCGAGGTCGACGTCAGTGCCGTAGCCGGCGACGACGTCGCCAAGGTGCTCCTCGTGCCCCAGGGTCAGGCTGGCGAGGTCGTGCAGGGCATCGCCCTGGGCCGCCTCGGACCAGTCGATCACGCCGGTGATCTTGTCACCGTCGACGAACACGTGGGTGATCTGCAGGTCGCCGTGCGTGAATACCGGTGTCCACGGCCGGAGCGCAGCCTCGGCAATCCGGCGGTTGCGCGTGACCAGGTCGGCGGGAAGGACATCGTTCGTGATGAGCCACTCGCATTCGCCGTCAAGCTCTGCGGCGACCTCGTCGAGGCTCTGGCCGGGCCATGGCGGCAGCGGCGCGTCGTGCAGCATCCGGGCGGCGGCACCCGCCGCGGCCCACGCCGCGGGCGACGCGGGCGACGGCTCGCCGAGGCGGCCGAGTGCCGTCCCGCCGACGGCGGCAAGCGCGAGCACGGGCGGCTTCCGCCACAGGACCTCCGGAGTCGGGACCGGCGCCATCGCCATCGCCTCGACCTCGACGTCGGTGCGCGCCTGATCAGCGTCGATTTTCAGGAAAACGTCGCCGACGCGCAGGGTCGCGCGCTCGCTGTGGGCGACGACGACCTCGACCTCCTGCACACCGGCCATTGTCGAGGGATGACCACCGACGTCGCCACGGGTTTATCGCCTGCGGCTGCGCGGCAGGTGGATCGTGCGGTCCAAACGGCTTGTCGTCTGGCGCGTTGCTTTGCGAATCGGTAACCAGGGTGTTACGGTAACTTGGCTGTTACCACGAGGGGATTCTGGGCGATGCGGTGCTGCGAGGCGACGTCGGCGATTGATGCCAGCCCGCGGGCTCAGGCAGCGAGTCGAGTCGGGCGGCTGAGGTGATAGCTGGGGCTACCTCAGCCGGCGACCCGGCCGAGGCTCGGGGGTTCGAGGCCCTGGGCGATGCCAACCGGCGGGAGATCCTGCGCATTCTCAGCGACGGCGGCAAGCCGGTGCGGGAGATCGCCGACGCGATGACGATCAGCCGACCCGCCGTCTCACGCCACCTGCGCCTGCTGAAGGACGCAGGGATGGTCGCGGAGCGGGCGGAGGGAACTCGCCGGATCTATTACCTGCACGACCGGGGGATCGAAGCGGTCCGGGAGTATCTGGAGCGAGTCTGGGGCGAGGCCGCTGCCCGTTTCCGGCTGCTGGCCGAGAACACCGGGCCCGGTCGGAGCGGCGAAGGGAGCACCGGGGGAACGGAGGGATCATGACCGCACCCTTGCGGATGTCATTTGACGTGGAGTGCCCGGCCGAGCACGCGTTCACCGTGTGGACCTCGGGAATCGGCACCTGGTGGCCGGCCGATCACACGGTGACCGGCCGGGCCGACCTCGACATCGTGATGCAAAGCGGTGTCGGCGGGCGAATCTACGAGCGCACGCCCGACGGAGTCGAGCACGATTGGGGTGAGGTGACGGTCTGGAGCCCGCCGGCCCGGCTGGCCTACCTCTGGCACCTGCGGCGGGATCGCTCGGACGCGACCGAGGTCGAGATCCGGTTCGTCGCCATGGACTCCGGCAGGACGCGGATCGAGATCGAGCACCGCGGCTGGGAGCGGCTGGGGCGCGCGTCCGAGCAGTGGCGCGACCAGAACCAGGCTGGCTGGCTGACCCTCCTCCCGCACTTCCAGGCGGCGATTGCCGCCACCGAGAAAAGGAGTTCTTAATGCCCGCAGGCGCAAAAGACGACCCGTGGCAGCTCACCACGCCGCCCGGCACGTCCGCTTACACCATGTACCGCGATGAGGGCACCGAGCCGCCGGTGCTTGTCTGCCAGGTCGGATCCACCACGCTGAAATACCAGCTGCGGGCCATCGACGACCTCCACGCCTGGCTGAAAAGCCAGGGGGACTGGGTGCTGCTCGGAGCCGCCGATGAGAGCAAGCCGGCCGCGGACGGGACGGTCGAGGCGTGGGGCCGGTCTCCCGACAACCCGGTCGGCGGCTGGTACGGCCTGCGCAAAGGGTACCGGGGCCGGTTCGGGATGTACCTCCCGCCACTGCTGGAAGCACTCGGCCTGGCCGAGGTCACCCACGACGCCCGCAACAACAAGATGAGAGCCCGGCCATGACCCGATAGCCGGGCACCTCGTGGGCAGCTACCAATTGCATCGCCCAGGCTGGAACAACCCGCTCAAGGTTCCTAGAATGGCTAGCAGCGGCCGTCTGGTGCAGGGCAGGAGGCGCCGAGGGTGACAGGTATGCCACTGCGGCGCAGGGAAGCGCTCACGGCGCTCGGTGCCGCCGCGATCCTCGCGGGAGGCTCCGCCTACCTGGGCGTGGCCGACACCTGCTCCGCGAGCCCGCGCCCCAGTACCCGCGACGCCTACGCTCCCGGCGCGACTTACGCCCCCGACGGCACCGCGGGCAAGATAGCGGCGGTGCCGCGAGCCGAGGTCCGCCTCCTCGGCGGCTCGTTCCAGGGCAACCAGCAGCGCAACCTCGCTTACTTGCTCTTCCTCGACCCGGACCGGATGCTGCGCAGCTTCCGGGTCAACTACGGGCTCCCCGCGCGGGCCGCGCCCATCGGCGGCTGGGAAAGCCCTACCTCGATGATCCGCGGCCACGTGACGGGCCACCTGCTGTCGGCTCTCGCGTGGGCCTACGCGGGCACCGGCACGAACGCGAGTGACCCCGGCCGCCGCGCGCTGCAGGCCAAGGGCGACTACCTCGTCGCGCAGCTGGCAGGCCTGCAAGCTCGGGCGCCGAGAGCTGGCTACAGCCACGGGTACCTCTCGGCATTTCCCGAGCAGTACTTCACCTGGCTGGAGGACGGCCAGACGAACAGGGTCTGGTCCCCCTACTACATGATCCACAAGTACCTGGCCGGCCTGATCGACCAGTACCAGCTAGCCGGGAACACCCAGGCGCTTGACGTGGCGTCCCGTCTTGCCGACTGGGTCGACCGCCGCACCAGGAAACTGTCCTTCCGGCACATGCAGGCGATCCTTGAGGTCGAGTTCGGCGGCTTGCCCGAGGCCCTCGCCAACCTCTACGCCATCACCGGGGACCGGAAGACCCTGAAGACGGCGGAGCGGTTCTATCACGCGCGGTTCCTCGACCCGCTCGCCGCCAACATCGACCATCTGGCTGGCGCCCAGTGCAATGTCTCGACGCCGAAGGTCATCGCGTCCCTTCGCCTGGCGGAAGAGACCGGGAACGGGAAGTACTGGAACGCGGCGGTTAACTTCTGGCACATGACCACTGCCCACCACTCATATGCGATCGGCGGCCAGGGCAACCACGAGGTATGGGGACGCCCGGATGTGGTGGCCGGCGCGCTCTCGAACTACACCTGCGAGGGCTGTGTCAGCTACAACATGCTGAAGCTAACCAGGCTGCTGCACTTCCATGAGCCGGGTAACGCGGCTTACATGGACTACTACGAGCGCACCCTCGTCAACCACCTGCTCGGCTCCCAGGACCCTGGCTCGCCGCATGGCTTCGTGGCCTACTACACGGGCCTGTCGCCAGGCGCGCGCAAGCAGGTCCCGGCCAACTACTTCCCCGGCGCCAATGAGAACGTCTTCGCGACCGATTACGGCACGTTCACCTGCGACACCGCGACCGGCCTGGAAACACCAACCCGCTTCACCGACACGATCTACACCCGGGATCCCGACGGCGCCCTCCGCGTCAACCTCTTTATCCCCTCGCGGGTAAGCGCCAATGGCCTGACGCTCCGCCAGGTGACAAGCATCCCGAGCGTTCCCACGACAACCCTCACGGTCGAGGCGGGCACCGGCGCAATGACCCTGAGAGTCCGCGTTCCCGCCTGGGCCACCGCAGCGGCGGCGACCCTGAACGGGAGGTCGCAATCCCCGCCGTTCAAAACGAGCCAGGCTGACCCGTCGGCGCAGGCCGCCCGGAAAGCGGCGGTAGAAGTCACCCGCGTGTGGCGGCCCGGCGACGAACTCCGGGTCGCTTTCGGCACGGGGCTGGCCCTGTGGCGGGCGCCCGACAACCCGCGGGTCGCGGCGCTCGCCTACGGCCCTGTCGTCCTTGCCGCCCTGACGGGGGACGCGGTGCGCAGGCCGGCCCTCGATGTGTCTTCCATCCGCCAGGTGAGCGCGTCGCCCCTGGCCTTCGAGGCGCTAGGATCCCCCGGACCCTCGGGCGACGCCCGCCTCATGTCCCTCATTCCGGTCTGCGACGTAGCTCACCAGCGCTACACGACCTACTGGCAGGTCCAGTAGGCAGGACGAGAAGGATCACCACCAATCGGGCGGCGCTGAGTTCCGCTCGTCACGCGGATACTGCGGCTGTCCGGGGTAAGGCGGCTGTTCCGGGTAACGCGGCTGCTGCTCGGGGTAGCCCGGCTGTTCCGGGTAACGCGGCTGCTGCTCGGGGTAGCCCGGCCGTCCGGGATAACGGGGCTGTTGCGGGTAGCCTGGCTGCCCCGGGTAGCCCGGCTGCCCCTGATAGCCCTGCTGCTGTTCGGGATAGCGCGGCTGCCACTCGGGATAGCCCACCTGCTCCGGATAACCACGAGCCATGTGCTGGAAGGGGTCGGTAGCTTCTCCATCGCGCGTTGGCGCCTGCCGTCCGCTGGCATCCGCCCGCAGCCGCCTGAATCGCACGGCGAGCGCCACGGCCGACACCAGGAACAGCGCCCCGGTCACGACGAGCCAGTGACCGAGGTAGGGGTCAAGCGACAGGTCGGTCGTGCGCGGGAAACGGGACGGAATCCGGAAGATCAGCGGGAACCAGATCAGCAGCAGCAGGCCGGAAAGTACCACCGGGACGCGCAGGTAGTTGATCCAGGGCACCGTCGGCAGTTTCGGCGGGCGATGCCGGAAGACCACCATGACCGACTTGTCGGCCAGCGCGTACAGCGGCATCAGGATCAGGTCGTGGCCGACGACCGCGCCGGCGAACCAGACGACGACGCCGACCGCCTTGGCGTGCAGCAGCCCGGCGCCGGCGTACCAGGCGAGCGCGAAACAGCCGATCATGGCGAGCAGGTGCAGCGGGTTGGCGCCGTACCAGCGTTTGAACCAGCCCATGTCAGCTCCCGAAGGTCAGGCTGGCGACCCACTTGGTGTTGTGCACGCCCGGGTTGTCGGGCACGATCACCCGCGCTGGGTAGCCGTGGTCAAGCGACAGGTCAGCGCCGTTTACCCGCAGGGCCAGCAGCGAGTCCGGGTCCATGATCTGCTCAGCAGACAGAACCGCCCGGCTGAATCCCCCGCCGTGCTGCAGTGACTGCACGAAGACGGCCGACGGGCTGGTGACGCCTGCCCGCGCGGCGAGGTCGCGCAGCCGGACACCGGTCCAGGTCTGGTTATCAGTCGACCAGCCCTCGACGCACGCGATCGGCAGGCTGGCGGTGTGCTGGTCCATGCGGAGCAGGTCGGCCCGGCTCAGCGCCGCGGTGGCCTTGACCGTCTGGCCGTCGGCCCCGAACTGGCTGCCGGTCCCGAGGGTGAGCCGCCAGGACTCACCGGTCTCGGCCGCGGCGATCCCAGCGTTGCGCGCGGTGTTGTTGACCTGGAAATCGCCCACGGTGCCGGCCGCCGGGCCGCTGACCGGCTGGTCATGCGGCGCGAGGAGCGCGGTCCGCCGCAGCGGCCCGCCTAGCGACTGGCCCACCGACAGCAGCGCGATCAGGCCCGAGCCCGCGCCGGCGAACGCCAGCACGCCGCGGCGGGAGATTGTCGGGATCGCGGGCGCCACGGGCGCCAGGTACCCGGCGTCCGGCGGCTCCGGGCGAGTCTGGGCGAGGTTGGTACGCAGCTCCCGCCAGAAGCCGCGGCTGCGCAGCGCCCTGGTCATGACCGGCAGCTTGATCGCCACATGGACGACGAAGCCAGCGACGAACACCCAGGCACCGTACAGGTGCAGGACGTAAAAGGAAGTCGGGAACGGGTACCAGGTCTGGATGTTCAAGATCCCGGTGGCGAACTCGAACACCGCACCGCCGACGAGCAGGAACAGCGAGCCCCGTTCCAGCGCGTGCGCCAGCGACCGCACCGGCGGCCACTCGAACAGCTTCGGCAGCACCGACCACAGCTTGAACAGCAGGATCGGCACCAGCGCCAACCCCAGCGTGACGTGGGTGCCCTGGGTGACCCGGTACAGCCAGACCGGATGGGTGGGCCAGGAGAACAGGTAGAAGCCGAGCAGTCCCTTGCCGGGCGTCTCGTCGTTGAGCGGGCTCAGGCCCGGGTTGTAGGCGGCGTAGGACAGCAGGCCGGTCGCGAACATCACCGGAATGGACACCAGCAGCGCCAGGCCGAGCACCGAGGTGAGCCAGGGGCCGCGGATGGGGCTGCGCCAGAACGACCGGCGGAACGGCCCCGGGGGACCGACGGGGCCGGTCATGAGCGAGGGGTGGCTGTCGTGACCGACCTTCACGAGCCGACCGCCTTCCCGCCGCCCAGGACGGCGATGGCATCCGGACAGGAAACGCTCCCCCGCGGGATCCAGACCACGGCGGGCCGGGCGCGGCTCCCCGCGACCGGGACGAGCAGCGTGGCGGCCCCCTTAGCGGGCAGCGGCTGCAGGCACTCCTGGTAGTCCCGGACAAGATCGGGCGGGTTGTCTAGCGGCTGCCCCAGGCTGGCGGTGATGATCGCGCTGAACTGACGGGTCTCGACCGCCTCGGAGGCGCTGCGGCGGTAGCTCGCGGTCCCGGCCTTGTCGGAGGTCCGCAGGATGTCATACACCGCGGCCGGGTGCGCGGCCGGCACCATCCCCGCCAGCAGGCTCAGGCTGGGGTCGCTGGGGAACGCCACGTCGCCGCCGAACGCCCGCATGCCCGCGACTAGCCGCTCGCCCGCGGCGCGGTCGGCGCTGGCGGGAATCGCCTGGGACGGATGGGAGCTCGCCAGCAGGAAGACGGACTGGGCAAGGACGAGCACGCCCGACACGACCGTGACCCACCGGGTCGAGCTACCGAGGGCCAGGCCCGCGAGCAGCGCCACCGAAAGGTACGCGGGCAGCATGTCGTTGATCGCACCGCCGCTGTGCACCAAGGTGGCGTATCCCTCGACCGCCAGGGCGGCGCAGCCTGCGAGCAGCTCACGGGGCACCCGGCGCGCGCCGATGAGGGCGGCGCACGCGGCCAGGCCCGTCGCGGTCAGCAGGGCCGTCCAGAACCAGCCGAAGTTACCGTAGGTTAGCGAGTGCCCGCTCATCTGCTTGATGATGTAGTAGGTGTACCAGCCGCCGCTGGTGAGCCTGAGCGCGAACGTGCTGGCGCCGAGCACCGCGACCTCGGTCAGCGCGGCGATGCAGGCCAGCCTGCGGCGCGGCCCTGTTAGCAGCGCGGCGACCACCGCGACGCTTTCCGCGAGCCCGGTCTGCTTAGTGAGGGCCGTGGCCGCGAGCAGCGCGCCGACGACGATAGCGCCCCGGGTGCCGCGCATGTGCCGGGCGGCGTACAGCCCGCCGATGCTGAGCGCGAGGAAAAGGGAGTCCACCCGGCCGAGGTCGAACCAGGAGCCCGCCACGAAGTAGGTCGCGGCGAACGTGCCCGCGGCACCGGTCGCGGCCGCGATGCTCCCTGTCTCGCGCTGGACCAACCGGGCAAGCAGCGCGAAACAGACGAGTGAGGAGATCAGGGAGACCAGCCGCAGCGACAGGTACGAGACACCGAGCACACGGGCAACAGCGGCCGAGATGAAGAAGTAAAGCGGCGGGTACCCGTCCGCGACGTACCCGGCGTTCGGCGCCGGGTACAGCGACTGCCCCGCCAGGATGCGGTGCACCTCGACGAGCGAGTTGCCCTCTAGCTGCTCGATCGCAAACGGGTAATCCAGCCGGCTCAGCGCGACGAACAAGTAGGCGCCGATCGCGGCGAGGCCGACCAGTGCCGCGGCCAGCTGCGTGGCGCGAGGCGCTCGCTGCCACCGGGACGGCCTGCCGAGGGCCGGCTGTGCGGCGTCCGGCGGGTATAGCAGGATGTCCCGGCTGATGCTGAGGGTCATACCAGGTATTACATTGCATCCCGCCCATGACGAGGAAAGAAACCCGCCTTACGAAGTAAGAACATCAAGACCTTGCCCATCGATGCCCTGCGGCTGCTAACCATGGCGGTCATGGCCACTTGCAGCCAGCGCGGCCAGCCGGGACAAGGACTGGCTGATGACGCCCTGCTGGGTGGCCAGCCGGTGCGCTTCCGTGTCGGGAATCTCGACATGCACCGTGATACTGGTTGCCGCACCATCGTCGAGCGGCGCCAATCGCCACTCGAAGACCAGATCCGAGACGAGACAGGAGATCGTCACCCCCGACTCGGTGGCGCGGAGCTGCTGGGCCATCGGGAAGTCGGGATAGCCCTGCGGGTACATCGTGTACTCGCCAGCGTCGCCTGGCTCGACCGAACCGATGCCGGCCCACCAGTCGGGGAACCGGGCCGGGTCGTAAAGCAGCTTCCACACCTCTTCCGGCGGCGCGTTACTGCGCGCTTGGTCTTCGAATTCAGGCATCAGGGACTCCTATCGTGGCTAGGTCGGCGCGCAGCGCGGCCACTTCCCTCGCCGGTTCGATAAGCGCGGTTACCGGCGGGCGGCCCAAGTCGATGAGCGACGCGACGTAGCCCTGTCCGGCGTCGCTGTCGTAGTCGGCGCGGCCTTGCCGTGAGCGACGCAGCCATCCCGATTCCGCTTCGCGCAACCGCCTGACGGCCAGTGTCTGATCTCCTCGCTGCAGCGCTATCAAGCCCTGCACCTGCGCCATCCGGGCCACGAGGGTGTCGGTCAGGTCGGCCGGAGAGACGGGCTCCAGCGCGACCGCGCGCAGCTCACGCTCGGCGTCGTCGGGCCGCCCGTTCCGAGCCAGCGCCTCAGCGCGCAGGAGCCGGGCGAGCGGGCGGCTGACCGGGGCGCCGAGATCGAGCGCGAGGCCGAGTTCGCTCGCTGCGCCCTCATGCTCGCCGACCGAGGCCGCGAGCAGGCCGCGGTCGTAGTGCACCAGGCCTTCGAGTTGCGCTAGACCGATGCGCTCCGCGAACGCGGCGGCGGCATCGCAGGCGACGTGCGCCTCCCCGGGCCGGTCGAGCAGCCGCAGCAGCGCCGCCCGGGCAGAGTGCGTGTACACGCACAGCCGGAGGAGCCCGCTGGGCACCACCAGCGGCAGGCAGCGGTCCGCGAAGTCCAGCGCCCGCGGCAGGTCGCCCGCGCACGCCGCGGCGCTCGCGGCGTTCGCCAGGCAGCTGTAGGCGAGATCCGGCCGTCCGGAGCGGCCCGCCGCGGCGGACGCCGCGATGAGCGGGCCGTAGCTGTCGGTGAACCGGCCCGCCCGGAGCAGGACATGCGCGCGGGCCACGTCAAGGTCATGGCTTAGCCGGCTAACCCCTCCCGCCGCATCCCCAGCCTTCCTGATTTCGCCCAGCATCAGTTCTGCCTCGGTGAGCAACTTGCCTGCCTCGCCGGGGTCGCCCGCGACTGCCTGCGCCCAGGCCATCCCCGCCAGTGACTCCGCCAGGATCAGCGGGTCGCCGTCGCGGCCGCGGCCGAGGAAATCCAGCGCCGCGCGGTAAGAGCGCAGCGACTCGCGCGGGTGGCAGATCCCGCCGCGCAGCCAGTGCCCGCGGCGAACCCACGCGGCTGCCTGCGCATAGTCGTCATCAGCAGCGATCAGCTCGAGCGCACGATCGAACGCCTTGTCCGACTCCGCGAGCTGGCCTCGCCACGCCTCCACCTCGGCTAGCTCGACCAGTATCTCGGGATCTGGGTCGGCGCCCGCCTTACCAGCGAGGGACGCTGCCTCCGCCAGGTACGCCGCTGCCTCTGGCAGGGCGGCGACCGCCCGGGCGGCGGCTGCCGCCCGGGTAAGTTGATCGGCCGCTAGGTCGTCCTGGCCGGCGAGCCGCAGATGCCGGGCGATCTCGGCTGTGTTCCGGGCGGAGTTCAGCTGGACGGCGCTGCCGCGAGGCACCCGGTCACGCAGCCACCCGGCCAGCGTTTCGTGCAGCCTTGCCCGCACCGGGTCTGGCAGGTCTTGGTAGACGGCCTGGCGCAACAGGTCGTGCCGGAAGCCGGTCCGCTCCCCGCGGGTGTGCAGCAGGCCGGAGCCGAGGGCCGCGGCTGCCGCCTCGGCCGGGTTGGCCAGCAGCGGCAGGGACGTGACCTCGGCCCGATCGAGGTCACGTCCGGCGACCGCGGCGAGTTCAGTGAACAGCCTCGCGGCGGGTCCCAGGCGCGCAATCGCCTGGCGGGTGCCGCCCACCAGGCCCGCCTCCGGTTCTCTGTCGTGCGCCGCGGACCGAGCCGTTTCCACGGCAAGCAGCGGGTTCCCGGCCGCGAGGCGGACGATGCGTTCCCGGTCCGCCGCCGGGACGTCGGCGGCCGACTTGACTAGTTCGCCGAGTGCCGCCGGAGGCAGCGGTCCGAGGTAGATCTCGGCCGCAAGCGCGCCGCGAGCACGCAGCGCACCCAGCACGCCGTCTAGTTCGGGCCGGGACGGCAGCCGCCGCCTGGTCAGCACGAGCAGCACCGGTTTGCGGGTGATCCGGCGCCCCGCATAGGCCACCAGCTCAAGGCTGGAGCGGTCCGCGGCGTGCAGGTCCTCCAAGGCCAGGGCGAGCGGCCGGTCACGCGCCGCCCGGCTGAGCAGCGCCACCGTCGCCTCGAAGAACCGGACCCGGTCCAGCCCCGGTTCGGTCGCCGGTGCCGTAGCCCCGGCGCGGACGACCGCCAGCGGTGTATCCCAGTCGCCGTCACTGAGCGGCAATGCGGCCTGCGCCATCAGGTCGTCAATCAGCTCCGACCACAGCGCGAAGGGCGCGGCCGCCCCCGGACCGCCCGCCGCCGCGGTGGCCGTCAGGGCACCGTCGGCCGCCGCTGCCGCGAGGATCTCACTCGTGAGCCTGGTCTTCCCCATGCCGCCGTCCCCGCTGACCACAACCGCGGTTCCGCTGCCAGCGCGACTGGCCTGCCAGTGCCGCAGCAGGGCACGCACCTCGCCGTCGCGGCCGACCAACGGCGCGCTGCCGGTGTCCGCTCTCGGCTCGACCGCGAGCGACGGCCCCGACGGGCCTTCCCGCGGCATCCGGGCCAGCCTCTTCGTTTCCGCCGCCGGGCTGACGCCGAGCTCCGCGCTGAGCCGGGCGGCGAACCGCTGGTAGGCGGCCACCGCACCAGCCTGGTTGCCGTCGGCGACCAGGAGCCGGATGAGCTCACGGGCAGACCGCTCATCGAGCGGCCTGACGGCAGCTCGCTTAGCCGCCCAGTCGCGCGCCGCCGCGCTGTCGCCTTCGGCCTCGGCAGCAGCGGCCAGTGCCCCGTAAACAGCACACAGCCGGTCCCGGTGCTCATCACGCGCCTCGAAGACCCAGTCCGCATCGAACTGGGCGAGCAGGTCGCCGCGGTGCAGCGCGACCGCCTCCCGGGGACGCCCGGCGGTCAGCAACCGCTCAAGTTCGAGAACGTCCACCTGAAGGCCGTCACCCGCGAGTTCCACGTACTCCCGTCCGGCATGCAGGTACCCGGCGGCCGGCCCGAACGCCGCCCGCAGCGCCCACAATGCGCTGCGCAGGCTGGCCCGGGCGCTGGCGTCGAGGACGTCAGGCCACAGCAGCGCGGCAAGCCTGGACCGGCTGTGCGGACCAGGACGCAAGGCCAGCCATGCCAGCAGTGCCCGGGCCCGGCGGCTGGCCGGCAGCATGACGGCGGCTCCGTTGAACTCGACCCCGAGCTCGCCGAGCAGGCGGACCTCCAGCACGGCCATGCCCAAAGTATGCGCCCCTCCGCCGTCGGCAACCAAGCGGACTAGCCGCGGCCCGCGCTTTGACGGTGCATTGACGGTCCTGCGCGAACCTGACAGCGACCCAACCGGAAACAGAAGGAGCATCCGATGAACGCAACGACAACTACCTTCGACACTGAGGCCCTGCGCCGCGGCATCGAGGAGCGCGACGCCGGCGCGCTGCGCGCCCTTTACGCGCCCGACGCGGAGATGACCGTCGTCGACCGGAACGCCCCGCCGAGCCGCCCGCGCGTGCTTCACGGCCGTACGGCGATCGGAGAGTACCTGGACGATGCTTGCGGACGCGAAATGACCCACCGCCTCGTGCGGGTGGTGGTCTCCGGCGAAACGGCGGCCTTCACCCAGGCCTGCCGCTACCCGGACGGAACGCGCGTGCTGTGCCTGGCCATGCTGGACCTGCGCGACGGGCTTATCGTGCGGCAGACTGCCGTGCAGGAATGGGACGCGTGAGGAACCCGCCATGCCACAGGACACCAGGCAGCAGAAGGAACACCGGGACTTCGCCTCCCCCGATGAAGTACGCGAATTCAGCCGCGGCAGGCTTGAGCTGCTGCACATCGGCGGCAGCGACATCGGCCGGCTCGTCCTCGAGCCCGGCTGGCGCTGGTCGGAGCATGTCAAGCCGGTCGCCGGGACCGAGTTGTGCGAGGCGCCGCACTTCCAGTACCACGTGACAGGCACGCTGCGCATCCGGACGGCGGACGGCGCCGAGTTCGACGCCACGCCAGGCCAGGTCACCTCATTGCCGGCCGGGCATGACGCCTGGGTCGTGGGCGATGAGGAAGTTGTGGTCATCGACTGGTGGGGAGCCAGCAACTACGCAAGGCCTTAGCGGTAACCGCCCGCCTAGATAAGCTCCGCAGGGCCGGAAAGCGGACTCGGACCCGACGCGATACTCAGGATCCGAGTTCGCTTTCAAGTCCACGGTCAGGAGCCGACGTTGCTCACTTTCAGACAGAGTTGGCCGGGCTCAGCCAGGCGAGGACGACCGTGACCAGCCCGACCGCCGCGAAGATCGCCTCGAGCGGCTGGAATCCGAGCCAGCCCAGTTCCGCCGCCTCGAATGCGACGAGCCCGGCGCCCGCGAACAGCGACAGCTCGCGGGCGTACCGGTAGCTCTGCCAGGTCGACCATCCGGTCAGCAGGAAACCACCACCGACCAGCACCGCCAGCAGGGCGCCGGGCATACGCCAGTCACCGAACGGAGTTCCCGCCAGGACGCCGGGGTCCGCCCGCAGCAGCGACCCGTCCGGGCTGACCATGAGGAGCACTCCGCCGACCAGCCCCGTCACACCAGTGAAGAGCTGGATGGCAGCGAGGGTGCGTCGTCCCGCACGCAGGTGCAGCGGCGCGTCTGCCCGGCGGCTACCGGGAAGGCGTCCGGGGCTGAAAATGCCGTTCATGGGACGACGCTAGGCCGACGGCCTGCACCCAGCTAGGGCCGAACGTCACGCCTCTCCTGGCGTCGCTCGCGTGTCCGAGCCTGCCATGCCCCCGTTCCGCTAACTGTTCGTGGCCGGCGCCCAGCGCGGATTCGGTATCTCGTCGACCCGTAGCCGCTGGTTGCGCTTCGAGCTGATGCGCCACTTGCCGTCGTCGCACTTGCGGTAGGTCTCGTGGTAATGGCCGTAGCCCTTGATCCCGGTCGGCCGGTCCGGGTAGAGGACGTAGTCGAACATCGCCCACACCCCCGTGGCCTCGGTCGGGCCGAGCAGGGTGATCTCCGGCATGTGGCCGTGATGCGTGGTGAACGCGTTCGCGAGCTGTCGCGGCACGAGTTCGAGGTACTCCGCGTTGGTCTGCGGCCGGGCGTTCAGCTCGCCGGGTAGGTAGTGGACGCAGTCCTCGGTGAACAGGTCCTTCCAGGCGTCCCAGTCCTTGGTGTCCATCAGCCGGAAGTACTGCGCCTTGAGCTGCTTGATCTGTTCGATGTCCCACAGCTGCCTGGCGAGGTCGGATGAGGAGCCGCCCGCCGGGGGGACCTCCGAGTTCCTCGATGTCAACACATACTCCCTTTAGTAGATGGCCGGCCCGGACGGTCGCCTAGGCCCCCAGCATGAGCAGGCCGCCGCTGACCGACAGCAGTTGCCCGGTGATGAAGCGCGCTCATGTCCATCTCCTTAGGCTCGGCCCGCCTTGGCCAGCAGGTCGCGGGTCGCGGTGACGCAGGCCCCCAGGCGCTCGTGCGGACCGACACCGCGGCGGGCGGCCGACCACATGGGCACCTCGATGCCGATGGTGACACCGGCCGGGACCGCGGCGAGCATCGCGAGGTTGTCGAGCTCGCCGGTGCCCGGGACGAGCCGCTCCTTGATCGCCTCCTGGTAGTAGTCCGGATTGTCGGGGACGAGCTTGACGTCGCTGACCTGGACGTAGCCGATCAGGCGGGGGTCGAGGGCGGCGACGTCGGCCGCCCGGACGCCCGCGCGGCCGTAGTGCATCGTGTCGACCAGCAGCCGGAACTCCCGGCGGCCGACCGCCTCGATCGCCGACAGCGCCGCGGCCAGCGTCGGGATCGCCGACACGGCGGGGACGAGCTCGAGCGTGGTGTCCATCCCGGCCGCGGCCGCGAGGTCGACGAGCACGCCGAACTGGTCGACGGTGCGGTTCAGGTCGGGATCGGCCGAGACAGTGTTGACCAGGGGAGCGCCGAGTTCCGCCATGATCGCCAGGTCGGTGCGGCGCTCGCGGATGTCCTTGCCCGGCATTATGAGGAAGCCGTCGAGGAACGAGATCGTCAGGCCGCGCTCGCGCAGCGCCGCGCCGATCGCCGCCGGCAGCCGCGGGTCGTCCCGCACGCTGAACGGCGGGAACAGCGGCGGGTCCCACAGGCCGCGGCTGAACATCGTCATGCCGACCTGCTCGCACCCCAGGTCGGCCGAGAGGTGGACGAGGTCCACCAGCGGCATGCCGAACGTGCTGAGCGGATCAATGGCCAGTGGATTCACGGCACCCGCCTTCGCCTCTTCGCGCAATGAGCTAACTAATCCAACCTATCGATACTATCAACGGCGTGTTGATACCGTCCAGTGTGTCGCTGGTACGCATCGGTCCCCGCGCTTCCCGTTAAGTGATCGGCTGGATCCGGGTGTCGCAGAGGCGGCACCCTTGCTCCCCTTGGTAAAGGTCGTGGCGCCCGCAGCGGGCCAGCAGTTCCTCCGGGGGTGCCGTCACCCAGTCCGCCTGGTCCGGCACCGCGGCCGGGACGGGCGCGAACCCGGCCACCATGACGCGGTAGTCCGCAAGCGAGCCGGCTGCGTACGGCGGGTCGTAGCGCAGCCGGCCCCAGCCGTGACGGCTGGCGGCCGTGTCGATCACCCGCAGGAGGAACTCCTTCTCCGCCCGCCAGTCCGCGGTCCACGGGATCTCGCTCAGGTCGAAGCCGGCCGTCCCGAAGCCGATGCGGTGACAGTCGGAGAAGAACAGCACGAGGTTCTGCTCCCACGCCGTCTCGGCGAGGTCACACCCGGCCAGGGTAAGGACATCGAAAAACACGTCAGTGCCGCCGTTGGAAAGGGAGAGCTCGTCACGCTCGGCCGATGAACCGTGCGCCGTGAAGCGGTTACCCATGCGCCAATCCTGGCACGAAAGCGGCCTGCCTCATGATCGGCATCTGCGGGTCGGCGGTATCCGGACGGCGGCCGGTGTTCGCGGGGAGCTTGCCGTCAGGCCGGCGGGCGGGACAGGCCACGGTGCTCAGTCCGCATTACCCGCAAGCGGGGTGCGACTCCGACGGCCGCCCGCAACGGTGCGTGCCAGTATGGACCGCATGGTCAACGACCAGACTCCCGCTGGGGTGATCTCCACCAGGCTTGTCTCGTTCTCCGCCGACTCTGCTGATCCGCCGGGGCTCAACGACTATGACAGCTTCGCCGAGGGGTACACGGCCGTAAACGAGAACAACCTCGTTCATGCCTACTACGAACGGCCCGCGACGCTGGCACTGGCCGGGGACGTGGCTGGCAAGCGGATTCTCGACGCCGGATGCGGGGCGGGCGCTCTGATCGAGGCCCTGCGCGACCGGGGCGCCATCGTCACCGGCATCGACAAAAGCGCCGGGATGCTGGAGCTGGCCCGGCGGCGGCTCGGTGATGACGCGGACCTGCAGGTGGCCGAGCTAGGAGCCCCGCTTCCCTTCCCCGACGACACGTTCGACGACGTCACTGCCTGCCTCGTGCTGCACTACCTGCAGGATTGGGGCCCGGCACTCGCCGAGGTGCGGCGCGTGCTCAAACCCGGCGGACGGCTCATCGCATCCCTCAACCATCCCTTTTCAGAGAACCTGTGGCACCGCCAGGCCCGCCTCAAGCCTGACTATTTCGCGACCTACAACTACACCGTTGAGTGGACCGCGGGAGGACAGAGCGCGCTGCTGCGTTTCTGGAGCCGGCCGCTGCACGCGATGACCGACGCCTTCACCGCAGCAGGCTTGGGGATATCGGTCATCAGCGAGCCGACCTTTGCGCCCGATACCCCCCGCGAGCTGCTCCCTGACACCGCGGACAGGCAAGGCTTCCCGGGCTTCCTGTTCTTCGTCCTGCACGCCAGCTAATCAATCGCCAGGCGAGCAGCTAGCCACGGCCTCCGGGCGATAGCGGCGGGGGGCTGAAGCCCCCGGCGCAGGGCGCGGCCACACCGATCTACCTCGCTTCCTCACCCGAGGTCGAGGGGATCACCGGGCAGTAATTCGTCGATCGCAAGCCACGGCAGCAGCATGGCGCTTGCCGCGAGGTATCAGAGTAGAGCATGATCAGCCGCTGGCCGAAGCTGTCGGTGATCGAACCGCCGAGCGGTCCGAGCACGACGATCGACACCACCTGCGCGACCGTGGCGACGCCAGTCCAGTGCGTCCAGCTGCAGACAAGCGGCACCAGAGCCAGGTTGTGAATCCAGTCGCCGATCTGCGCCGCGGCGAGCGCCGACAGCAGGCGGCGAAACGCCGGGTAGCGCAGCGATGCGCGGATGATCCCGGCGGCTGCGTTCTGCATCATGTTCATGAGGTCCCCGTCCTCTTCGCCATCGACCCGTCACCATCACGGTCGGGCTAAGGGACTGGGGTTCACATCGGGCTGCCGCCCTAGTGCGCGGCCCGCAGGGCCTTAGATTTCCGGGGACTGCCCGGTTTGCGATTTTCGCCTGATTCGCGGCGCCTACTGGGTATGACCCAGGACCGCGCCTCTCACGGAGATGACTGGTTGACCATGCCAAGCCGGTGGGCGACTGCCGCGGCTTCGATCCGGCCCGTTACTCCGAGCTTGGCGAGGATGTTGGAAACGTGCACGCTGGCGGTCTTGGGGCTGATGAACAGGGCGCGGGCGATCTGGGAATTCGAGCGGCCGATGGCCAGCAGCATGAGCACCTCGCGTTCCCGGCCGGTCAGCCCGTAGCGGGCGAGCTCGTCTACCTCATCAGGTTGGACGACCGGCGCGGGGCCGGGCTCCCCGGGGTTGTCGACCGGCTGGTTGTCCAGGCTGAGGCGGGCGCGGCGGGCGAGGGCCGCGGCCTCGCCGGCCAGCGGGATCGCCCCGATCCGGCTCGCCGTCGAGCTTGCCTCCCGCACGGCGCCGGCAGCGGCCTGCCGGTCGCCGGTGCCGCAGTGCACTTCGGCCATCCGCAGCAGGGCGTAGGCCAGCGGGTAAGGCTCGCCCGCCGCACGCCATGCGTGCACGGCCACCGCCCACGTCTCAGCGTCGTCCGTGCCGTTGACGCGGGCGTGTTCGGCGGCGACCAGCGCCCGGCAGGCACGGGCGGGGGGAGTCACGGCGGTCAGCTCTGCGGAGAGTCGCATCAGCTCGCGGCAGCGTTCGCTGCTGACATCCCCGATGGCCTCGCGACGGTCACGGGAGCGGGTGGCGTCGTCCGCCTCGATGCGCATGCCCAGCCACAGCAATGGCCAGGCGTAACGCGCCAGCAACGGGGACGGCGCGGCAGCCAGCCCGTCCGCGAGCTTCGCCCGCGCCGCGCTGAAATACCCCTGCCCGTGCGCGATCGAGACTTCGGTGTGCAGGAACTGCAGGAGGAACTGGTCCTCGGTCGTGTCGCCGAGCGTCTGCCGGGCCGCCTGGAGCTCCCTCGCAGCATCCTCGTACCGGCCGCTCAGCGCGGCCAGCTCAGCGTGCAGCTGCCGCAGGCCGCTGCTGGAGAGGGTCTCGGGGAGGGTCCTCAGCGCCTGCGTGGTAAGCCGGCCGGCGTCGTCCCACTGGCCAAGGCGCAGCAGTGCCTCGCCCAGGTTGCCGGTCAGGAAACAGCCCGCATAAGACAGCCCGAGCCCGGCGCGCGAGGCGAGGCCCAGGCCCTCGCGCGCCACCTGGGCTGCCTCGGCGTGCCTGCCGAGAAGCTCGAGCACGTCGGAGAGATTGACGAAACCACGCAGGGCGATCATCGGGGCATCGAGGCCGAGCGCCAGGCGGAGGCCGGCCCGGAGGTCACCGAGCCCTTCCTCGCCGTTGCCGAGGTAAGACCGGGCGAGACCGAGGGTGATGCGGGCGCCGGCCTCCTCCGCTGCCGCCCCGGTCGCGCGTGCCGCTTCCACCGCACGCTGCGCAGTGTGGGCTGCACGATCCGTGATAACGTGGATTGCCTGGTAACTCGCGAGGGTTGACAGGACCACCGCGTGCGCCCGTGTCGTCTGATCGGCTGGCAGCAGCGCCATCGCCTGTTCCAGTGAGGTGACGGCCTCGGCCTCGCGCCCGGCCTCGTGCAGCGCGTGCGAACGGCGATCCAGCAGGAGCGCCCGGCGGACGGCGTCCTCGTCGCCGGGAAGCTCGGTGAGTGCCTGGTCTAGCAGGGACACCGCCCTGCCGACAGCGCCGGCCCGGTAGGCCGCCTCTGCCGCCAGCCTGGTCACCTCGGCCCGGTCGAGGCCGGTGCGCTGCTCCGCGCCGGGTACCCGCGGCCAGATCTGCAGCGCCCGTTCGAGATGCCGCAGTGCCTCGGCCGGAGCGTACGAGGTCATGGCCTGCTGAGCTGCCATGACCGACGCGGACAGGGCCGACGGCAGGTCGAGCGCGGCGTACCAGTGGTGAGCCAGCGCGGCGGGTACCGCAGCCTCGTCGTCCGTGAGCCCCGGATCGCCCTCCAGCGCCGCGCCATACGCCGCGTGCAGCCGGGCTCGTTCGCCGGGGAGCATTTCCTCGTAGACGGCGTCCCGGACGAGCGCGTGCCGGAACGCGTAGCCGTGGCCGGCTTCGTCGACCACGATCAGGTGACTCTCAACAGCCTCACGCAGCGCGCTGAAGCGCGCGGCTTCGTCCAGGCCGGCGACCCGGGCGAGCAGCCGGTCAGGCACCTGCCGGCCAGCCACCGACGCGGCCCGGAGCAGGAGCTGCGCCGCCGCGGTCAGGGAGTCGATGCGGCTCAGCAAGACGTCCCGCAGCGAGGGCGGCAGATCGGCCGGGTCCCCTCCAGCGCGCACCGTCCCGGCCAGTTCCTCGACCAGGAACGCGTTGCCGCCCGAGCGGTCACATACCAGGTCGACCAGTTCAGGCCCCGCTTCCCTGGCCAGGATCGCCTCCAGCTGGGCGGCGACCTCGTCACGTCCGAAACGCGGCAGCTCGACGCGATGCACTGACCGCACCCGCTCCCAGCTGATCAGGAGCGGCCGCAACGGATGGCGCCGGTGCATCTCGTCGGAACGATACGTCGCTACCAGCAGCACCCGGACCTCGCGCAGCGACCTGACCAGGAATGCCAGCAACTCCAGGGTCGACTGGTCGGCCCAGTGCAGGTCTTCGAGGACAAGCAGGACCGGCCGGGCGGCGCCGAGCCTGCCGATCAGCCCGAGCATCAGCTCAAGCAGCTGGCCAGGCTGGACGTTATCGGAGGGCAGGACACCCGATCCCTCGGGGTCGAGTTCGGGCAGCAGCCGGGCCAGGCCACGACGGGCCGGGCCGAGTAGCTCGGCGAGCTCGTCCGCGGGGGCGCTGCGGGCGAGCGCGCGCAGCGCGTCAACGAGGGGGGCGAGCGGCAGGCCCTCGGCGCCGAGTTCGATGCAGTGGCCAACGAGCACCATGAAACCGGCGTCGGATGCCTGCGCCGCCAGTTCGTCGACCAGGCGGGTCTTGCCGACACCGGCCTCCCCGCCGATCAGCGCGAATGCCGCGTCACCGCTGCGGGCCCGCTGCATCTGGGCGGCAAGCGACGCCATCTCGCCGTTACGACCCACGAAGACCGGACTCACAACGCTGGCGCTCATGACTCAACGCTGCCACAGATTCCTGGCTGGTGCCGCGACAGCCGCCGGTCAGGAGGCGCAATCGCCTTTGGGTGCGGCTCGCCTGGAGGGGTGTCAACGTCGGCTGAAAAATTTCCGGGTCAGCAGCATTTCGCTGCCGGCCCGGTTGCCGGCTTCGCCGTTGGGTTCCGTCGTCTGCCCGGGGGTGACCCGGGGGAACGAGAAGCCCTCTACCCGGTGGGCCACGGGCCGTCCAGCGGCCAGGGACCGCCTGCCCGGACTGGTTAGCGGTTTCAAGTGGAACCTGCGGGGCACGGGGACTCGTCACGCCGCGGCGATCTTCCAGTTGTCCGCGCCCGGCGTGATCTCAGCCCAGTCCGCCTCTTTACCTGTAAGTGAGCCTCATGAACATCACCGAATGCGTCCCGCTGGCCGGCCGGGGCCTCGTCGCGCGGCGCGGTCACCTGGTCGCGCTGACCGGCGGCACGGACGCGGGGCCCGACCCGCTGCTGACCGCGCTGACCGCGGTCGCCTGCGCGAACGGTGACGGCGCCGCCCTCGTGCTGGCCGGAACGAGCGCCGCCGCGGAGCGCGGCGGGCGTCCCGCGTGGGCCTGTGCCGGGGTGACATCCGGCGGGGAGGTCGCGATCCTGGTGCACGGCGAGGCGGTCGCGCTCGTCTCCGTTGACGGCAGCCCGGAGGCCCAGGTCACCGCCAGCGGCTCGATGATCCCGGTGGCGGGCACCTTTACCGGCCCGGTCGTCACGGTCCGGCTCGTCATCGGCCCCCCGGCGCCACCGGACCCCAGGCTCTGGCTGGAGGCGGGAACCGTCTTCGGCGGCGGCATCGTGCTCACCATCAAGCAGGACAAACCCGGCAACCTCATCCCGAACGATCCGTATGCGCCTGTCGCAGCCACCATGCGCCCGGCAATGGAGCAGGCCGTCTGGAACATGGTGCCCCATCCGTCCGCAGCAGGACCCGCGGGCCCGGTCCCGGCGCCCCCGGGTGTGGCGCCTGGTGAGGTGTATCCGCAAGACGTGCTGCGGTTAAGGCGAGGCGCGCGGAACGCTGATTACGTGGGTCCGAACTCACGGCTTGTACACGGCTTGCGCGTCGGCCGATGATGAACTTGGTCGCTAGCTAGTGCCGCGTCAGGCAACGTTCGCCCTGTCCCTATAACGGCGCATGCGTGGCACGATCGACCCGTGTCGAGGAGGATGGGTTCGTCGGCGGACTCTTCGTCGGGTGCGCTGGAGGGCCACTGCCATGACCGGAATCGAAGCTTCGGCCTCTCCCCCTCCCTTGCCGCGCTGGTTCGGACCCAGGGCCAGCCCAGATGACCCGGCTGTCTCGGCCCTGATCGCCCGCGTCGCGGGCGGGGCCGGATGGGCAGACATCGGCGGCGGGTTCAACCTCAACCTGCGGATGGACGCTGAGCCGCCGGTTGTCCTCCGGGTTCACAGGCCCTGGGTCCGCCGCGGGCGGGTCGCGGGACTGCGGCGCCTGCGGGAGCGGCTCGGGCGGACGCAAGTCCGCGTCGCCCGGCCGATTCCGGTTTCCGGCCGCGACCTCCTGAGGGTCGCCGATCGCTGGGCCGAGACTGAGGAGTTCATCGATCACGGGCAGCCACCGGCGGGCGAGGACTCCTACGCCCGCCTGTTCGAGGAGCTCGGACGCCTTCACACTGCGCTCAGGGCAGTCTGGGAGCCCAGTCCGCCCGAACCACTCGACGACCACAGGACCTTCGGGCAGCTGCGTTACTCGGCCGGCTTCACACGCCGCAGGCTCGGCCCCCGCAGCGAGCCGGTCGTGCACCGGATGCGCCAGCTGACCGGCGAGCTCTCCAGGCTCCGGAAGGAGGTCGAACTGCCATGCGCTCCGATTCACGGGGACTACAAACTGGGCAACGCGGGAGAACTGCCAGACGGCTCATGGGTCACCTTCGACCTGGATTTCGCGAGGGTCAGGGAGCGGCTGTACGACATCGCGGCCAGCCTGAACCACGTCGCGCAGGACGGCGAACTGCCCGAGCCGCGACGGCTGCTCGACGCCTATGAAAGCACGGCTCCGGAACCGCTCACCCGCGACGAGCACCGATGGCTCCCCGGGGCTCTGGCCCTTGTACCCCTGCACTGGGCTGCCACCGCAGGCCTCGTGGGCGACGGCATCCACGAGGCCGAGAGCGCAATGACCGCCGCCGAGGCCTGGTGGTCGCGCCGGGCTGAACTCTCGTCGTAGTCCGGCGGCCACGCTAGGGGGCCTGGTTCTGAGGCTAGAGAACCGCACGGTATCGCACTAGCTTGACGATTTCGCACGAGCGGTGATTCGTCGGTAAGACGCGGGCTGTAGAAGTCCCTATCGACGCTGCGGGATGCGTGTCGTTCGCCAAGACGAACCGTGCTCCAGGTGCCAGGTGCCTCCGGACCGACCGGAAGCAGCTCACCAGGTCCTCGGCCTCATGCAGGTGCAGCAGGGAATCGGCTGTGATGAACACGAAGTCGAACGCGCGGCCCAGGTCGAAGGCCCGCATGTCGCCCTGCACCCATTCCGCCAGCCTGCGTGGAAGCCGAGCTTCACTTGTCCCCCGCTGCGTGTACATGGACTAGGCCAATGCGCAAGCAGGTGGCCATCGCTAAACGCGGGGTTCCAGTAGTCATGTAGGACTACTGGTGCATGCTTGCCTCCAGTCTTTAGCGACGACCCCGCTTTCCATCCCCGCTGGAACTTCCTTGCGCATCACGTACGTTATACGTGCGGACAGCGTTTGCTGGCTGTGGCCAGCCCGTCCGGAAGCTCGCCGTCCAGCGATCGGGGTAAGTGGTCATGGCGGGAATTGCGCTGCGTATCCCACCTCGCGAGTCTGCTCCAGGTGCGGTTTGCCTTAACTACTGCGATCCCTGGTGCCCGCGTCCTCGCGGCATGCCGTTGACTGCGATGGAGGCCTTGATTCGGGTGGTTGCATACGTGCCATTCACTCCGCAAGTTATCGTGGCGAGCGAATATGTGTTCAGTAATCAATTGATTCTAGATGCCTTCCGCAAGGCCTCGCCTCTTCTTGAGGAGGGAGTGCTAATACCTGATATCTGGAATGAGGCGGGATCATTTGCAGATATGGCTGTTCTCCAGCATGAAGCGGACAGAACTTTCGCGGTGGTTGCCGCGGAGTTCTTGGACCAGCATGCAGCGGCGGTGCATGAGTACGAGGGGATCGGGATGGGTGATGCATACCGGCGCCTCCTGATCAGCGATGTTGCACCAGAAGGGCCGCTGAGGCGAGCAGTGGGAAGCTCTAAACGAGTTGGCTCGCGCTACACAGTAGCATTCGATCGCGCCCACGATCGGTTGTGTCGAACTCCGGTTGTGGGGCGTAATGATTTCATTAACATCGTAACTGAGGAACTGGCCGGTAAGCATACTGTTGTTCGCCGATGGGCGGCCTTGCGCTACTACACAACACCGCACCTGTTTGATGCCGAGCCGGTGCGCGAACTACCAGACGCAATGGAAACGCTATTGCGAGCCGCTGACTTCCCTAGGGGCTGGACCCTTGGCGCCCCATTGCCTGATCCAATTGGTGAGACGGCTCGCCGTCTCAGTCTGCTCCTTCCGAGCCTAGACCCATCATGGTTTGATAACGGAGAAGCGCTGGCCGTGGCAGCACTGAAGGCCAGGGAGGCGGTCCCAGAAGCCCAAACCGCCTTCAGGAAGACATTGGATATATGCGAGCGAAACGCTTTGCAGGCCGAGGTTAACGCCCGGTTCAATGATGAGTACGCTCGCGAACTTGGACGCAGGGCGCCCAGATTTTCATTCAGGCGCGGGATTCCCATTACAGCTCTAGGCCTTGGCGTCACCTTGGACCTGCTAAACTTTACGCCTTCCGCCAATGCGGCCATGAACCTTGGCCTAGCAGCAACAGAAGCACTTACCGCTAACATTATTGAGCGACGCAGTACGCGGCGCGACCGTCCCTGGTCGCTCGTCATCGCCAAAATGCAGCGAGAATTGACCCGTCAGCTGCGCGCGAAACGGCCAGCCACTGAAGCTATTAATACCCATAACAAGTAGTATTTGTGACGTATACGGGCCGTTCGGTGCCGGCGACGAGAGTCGCTGCCATCTTGGTTGACTAGGCCGAGTTCCCGAACGTCGCGTTAAATTGTCAGCATTGAGTACCCTGCGGCAGAAGCGATCTCGGTAATCTCGGCCTGCAGCCTGAAGGCCGGAGTGTTCGCAGAACATCTATTCCGGCGCCCGATATGCGGCACGGGACCGGCGCCGCTACTGCAGGGAGATCTGGACTTGATATGGATGATTAGATGCGGATCGCGGTGAGCTTGTCGGGGCCAGCGGTGGGTTCATGCGTCGCTATGAGCAAATTGCTCTTGTAGGCGCCTGGCGCCCGGGTAAGTTGGACTTGCCCAGGCAGGCGAAGGCGTTGCCGTTCAGGTTGGGGATGGCGGCGAGCTTATAGCCGGTGAGGCTGGAGAACTCGCACGCGGGCGGGTCCTGCGCTGACGAGATGTGAATGCGCAAGACTGCGAGCGGCATGCCCGACGAGGTGTCGGTGCCGGTATACGGCGGTTTAACGAAATTGACCGCGCCGGATACCAGGTCGAAGGGCTCGGCGGGGGCACTGAACGCGCCCGGGATGCCCTGGCGGGTAATGGCCTTACCGCTGAGCCAGTCGCTGTCCGCCGACTGCCAGAACATCTCGGCAGCATCGTAGGCCAGCCCCACCCGCTCTCCTGTCCACAGCAGGTTGATCCCGTGCTCCTGCAGCGCGGTCGCGATGCTGGCGTACTGGCCGCAGAACACGTCGAGACTTGAGGGGATGTTCTCGCTGTCGGTGCCCGTGCTGAGGCACTGCCGGCCGGTACTCAGTACCCTGATGCCCTTGCTGACATAGGAGATCGGCATCTTGATCTGTGGCAACTCCCTGCGGTCGGCGGGGTCGGCGATGAAGCGGCTCACCCCGTCATCCGTGATAATGAACGGGACCCCTTGATCTAGCGGACCGGCTCCCTTGGTGTAAGACGCATGGCCGCATTTCGCTACCTGGGTGAGGAACGTAGTGAAGTCGTCGTCGTGCCCGCTGGCGGGATCCAGCGGCAGGTCATGGCGGCCCGCGAATATGTCCACGGTCGAGGCGCCGCACAGGCTCTTGTCAAGGACATTTTGCGTGACGACCGGCATCGGCACCTCGTGGCGCTGGTGATACCAGGCCCCCTGGGACCGCAGGTCCGCGACCATCGACGAGACATAGAGGTCGGCATCGCCCGCCTCGGTATCAGTCGGCTCGTAGATCATGATCTTCTGCGGCGTCACTGAGCCATGGGACGGGTAAACCTGGTACGGCTGGCGGAAATAGCTGGGCACCGCATCCTGGATGTACCGCATGATCAACGCGGCCTCGGCGGTGTTCGCGGCCCCGAGCTGGAAGTAGTAGCGGCTGCCGCCGCCGATCGACCCCTGCACTGTCTGGCCGTTCACGACCCGCTCGTCTGCCGATAGCGTCGTGGCCAGCACCGGGACCTTGGCGGCGCTGAACTCCTCGATCGCCCGCTGAACCTCCCCGGTGCTTCGGTCCATGCCCACCACACCGAGAAAGTACTTGTCGCCCGCGAACCGCTTGATGAGCATCCGCGCGACCTGCGCCGCGTCCTGCATCTTCGAGCCGCCGTTGGCGATGATGACCCTGAGCTGCGGGTTCCTGAGGCTGGGGGTGGCACCGCTGACGCTGGAACCATAGGCGGCCGTGCGCTGGGCGGCGAGCAGCCCCTCCATCTCCTCGGCCTCCGCCGAGTCGTACTCGTCCAGCGGCCCCTCGGTCAGCCCGGCAACGTAGGCGATCTCGTACACCGGGGCGCCCTGCTCCGCCTCCCGGGTACCCGCGTCGCCCAGGGCGCGGTCCATGACGAAGACCTGCTGCTGGTCGTGGGTCAGCCGCCACTGCTGGGCCGCCTGCGCGCTGCCGAGCTCGTAATCGGGATTGGTGAATGTGTAGCCGTCGCTGTACCCGACGCATTCGATGGCATGTGATGGATCGGGATCACGCCATGCGATGACCTGGGTATCGGCGTCCTGGGCGTCACGTTTAGGGCATGAGGTGCCAGCTGTGAGGCTGCCCGTGGCGGTGGGGCCCGGCGTGGTACCTCCCGCCGTGATACCGGCCTGCCCCCACGGCCAGGGGACGCGGGCGCCCACCGCAGACAGCACCGGGAGCGTTAGCAACGCGAGGAGGACCAGTGGCACCGTAGCGAACTCCGCCCGCGCCAGGTGCGGGCGGCGCAGCCGCGGGTAGGCCACGGCCCGCAGGTCGCCGGACCGGTGTACCTGCCGTGAGGAAAAAGCGTGCCCGCGCCGCCCGGGCCGCTGCACCAGCACCACCAGCAGCGGGTCCGCGCGGCGTTTGCCGGTTTCCCTCCTTGCCCTGTCGAGCAGGTCAGGAAGCGCGTCGTCGGGCAGGTTGTCCAGAATCAGGACCGGGCGGCGGTATCGGTTCCACGTATGACGGACCCACAACCTGGGCTGATGAGCGACCCTCAGGTCCTCAAGCAGCGCCTGGGCGGCCAGCAGGTCCTTCTCTGCGTCCTGCGTCCGGCGCCTTCCACGGGCGCCCTCAGAAGCGCCTTCCGGTGTCGTTGCCGTCAGCCCGAGCAGGAACGTCGCAAAAGTCTCCCCCGGCGCCAAATGCCGCGCCTGACCGCGCAGCCAGCGGCATTCAGCGCCGAGCCCGGGAGTTCCCCGGAACCAGAGGCCGAAATGACGGCGCACCAGCCCGTTGATCAGCTCGGCGAGCATCACCGCCGGGTTGGGAAAAGCGCGAAGCACGGCGACTACCGTGCTTACCGCGTCCTGCCTCTGCGTGTTGCCCCGATGTAGGGCCGCCCAGTAATTGCGCAGCTCGTCATCGAGGAAGTCAACGGGAGCCTTGGCCGAAGAACTCGGATCGAGCGCGGCAAGGCTGGACACCAGCCGGGTCCGCGGAAAGCGCACTGCACTCCCCGAGCCCAGTTTCCTCGCCGCCTCTTGAATCACGGAAAAGAGCGGCGGCACGGGTCCGGCACCAGGACCACCGGGCGGGAAGTCGGCAACCTTGATGATGGCGGCGACCCTGATCCGTTCCCCCTGGTTGCCGCCATTTTTCAGGACATCAAGCAGCTCGCCCGCGTAGCCCGGGGCGCGCGTGACCAGCTCGACCATCTCCGGCGCCTGGTCCTCGCGAAAGGGACGCCACGGAAATGGCCACGGCCATCTCCGGAAGGCTGGCCGCACCGTAAGCCCAGCAATGTCATCCGGCACGCGAGCACCGCTCACTCTCGCCCCCCACCTGGGCCACACCCGTCACGGATAGTGAGAAGACGGTACCGTAGCCGATTGGCCACAACAAGAAATTGTTAAAGAATGAGGACGCTTTGCCTTATTCGAGGGAATTAGTTCCTAATGCGGGCCGGGATAGCGGCGGCCGCAGAGCAGCGCACAACTATAAATGAGCGCGACGCAGAATGCCCTAATCTGCGCTTCTGAACAGGATGAGTCGGTCAATTAGGCGGTTCCTGATCGTTTCCTCCGAACACGCCTGGTAATCGACTGGTGAGATGTAAGGTCGCGCCCGGCCTGGCCGCTGCTTGCGGCCCGGCCGGGTCCCGGAGCGTAGTGCTCGGTGCCGCGCAGGAAGCAGATCAGCACCAGCTCCTTGAGGTCGTCTGGCAGTCCCGGGTAGATGACGTCGTCGAGATCCCAGGTGCCCAGTACCTGGCGGGAGCACCCGGCAATCGTCAGGGCGCCGCTGAGCAGCGCGCGGGCCAGGGAAACGCCGGCTGCCAGCTCGGCGGCACGCGCGTTCCGCACGATTGTTTCCCGGTGTTCTCGCGACTATCGTGAACCCATGTCGCCCGTGAGCGGTCCCCTCCTTAGCCCGGTGGCTGACGCGGCTGCGCGGACGGCTGCGGCCGGCACTGCCCGGCTACTCGCTGCCTGGTGCACGGGCTCGCCGCTGCCCGAGGCTGCTGACCGGCGTTGCGAGGGAGTAGCCGACCTTGCCGTGCGCCGGGCCCGCGTGTCGCAGTCACTGTTCTTCACCGACCGCGCCACGGCTGCGCTGGCCGGTCGCCGTGATGACAATCCGGGCACGCGCGACCTGTCCGGGGACAGCGAGATGATCTACGACGGCGCCAATGCCTATGTCCGGGTAGCCGATAGCTGGACGGGCTTCTTCCTGGCTGATCCCGGCGGCCCACGCGGGCCGAACGACCCGCTGTGGCCGCTGGACGCCCTGTTCGGCGCGACCGGTGACGCTGCGGAGATCGGCCCGGAGGCCGTGCGCGGCGTGCCCTCCACGCGCTACCGCCTCACTGTCGACCTGGCGCGGGCGGACGCCGCGCTGCCCGCCGGGGTGAGCGTGCCGTCCGGGCCGTACCGCTCGCTGCGCGCACTGCCCGCCGAGGTATGGCTGGACGCGGCCGGCCTCGCCCGCCGCATCTCGGTGAACTCCGAGCCCGCCACCGCGGACGCTCAGGTCTGGTCGATCCTCGAGCTATGGGATTTCGGGGTGACCGCCGACATCACGCCGCCCCGTCCCGACGAGGTCCTGGCGCCGGCCGAGGCCTACCGCCTAGCCGAAGAGGAATCCTCCGCGCGGGACGCCTGACCCGGCTCGCACTCCCCTGGTGAGCAGCTGGTCTTGCCGAATGCCGCTGCCAGCTTGCGCTTTGGCGCACGCCCGCAAGCCAGCGAACCTCGGCCCGCCGCACGCTCTTGACAGGGCGAACAGATGACCACAAAGTTTTATATAGCGATGTTAGTTGTGTATTAAGCAACAATGCTCTCCTGGCGGCGCCGCCAGGCGCTTGCCGCAGCTGGCCGCAGCGCAGTCGCGGCGCATCGCGGGTCATGCCTTTGGACAGGAGAGAGCCATGGGATGCGGGCCGCGCGTGGTCATCATCGGGGCGGGGATCGTCGGCTGCGCGGTCGCGGACGAGCTGACCGCACGCGGCTGGACTAACGTCACGGTGCTGGAGCAGGGGCCGCTGTTCGCCACCGGGGGCTCGAGCTCGCACGCGCCCGGCCTGGTCTTCCAGACAAACCCGTCGCAGACGATGACCCGGTTCGCGCAGTACACGGTCCGCAAGTACAGCGGCCTGACGCTGGACGGCCAGCGCTGCTTCCAGCAGCTCGGCGGCCTTGAGGTGGCCGCCACCCCGGAGCGCTGGCAGGACCTCAAGCGCAAGCAGGGGTGGGCCACCTCGTGGGGCGTGCCCGCTGCCCTGCGCTCGCCGGATGAGGCCGCGGCGCTTCATCCGCTGCTCGATCCTGGACAAATCCTCGGCGCCCTGCATATCCCTGGCGACGGCCTGGCCCAGCCGCTGCGCGCGGCCGAGGCACAGGCCAGGCGGGCGGGCGAGCGCGGTGCCCGGTTCCTTGCCTGGCACACGGTGCTGGACGTGGCCAGCGCCACTGGCCAGGTCACCGGGGTGCACACCGACCGCGGCGACTTCCCGGCCGACATCGCGGTGTGCTGCGCCGGGATGTGGGGCCCGCGGGTGGCCGCTCTGGCCGGCCTTGACCTGCCGCTAATGCCGATGGCGCACCAGTACGCCCAGACCACGCCGCTGCCCGCGCTCGCCCGGCTACGTGAGGAGCAGGCCTCGCGTCCCATCCTGCGGCACCAGGACCGCGACCTCTACTTCCGTGAGCACGGGGACCGGCTCGGCATCGGGTCCTACCAGCACCGCCCGATGCCGAAGGCGCCCGAGGAAATCCTGCTCCCGCGACCCGGCGCGACGATGCCGTCGATGGAGGCGTTCACCGCCGACGACTTCGCGCCCGCCTGGCGCGATTCCCGCGAACTGCTGCCCGCGCTAGCCGAGGGAAAGGTCGATGACGCGTTCAACGGCCTGTTCTCGTTCACTGCCGACGGATTCCCGCTGCTGGGCGAGTCAGCTGACGTCCGCGGCTTCTGGGTCGCCGAGGCGGTCTGGATCACCCACTCGGCCGGGGTGGCCGCCAGCCTGGCCGAGTGGCTGGTAGACGGCAGGCCCGCATGGGACTTGCACGAATGCGACGTGAACCGGTTCGACCCGGTACAGCTCACGCCCGATTACGTCCGGCGCCGCGCCTGCCGGAGCTTCATCGAGGTGTACGACATCGCGCACCCGCTCCAGCCGTCGCAGGATCCGGGGCCGCTGCGGGTCTCGCCGTTCGCACCGCGCCAGCGTGACCTGGGCGCGCGATTCCTGACCGCGGCGGACGGGTGGCAGCGTCCGCACTGGTACGAGGCGAACGCCAGCCTGGCCGGCCAGTACCAGGTGCCGGGACGCGGCGGCTGGGCGGCGCGGTACTGGTCGCCGGTAGCCGGCCTTGAGGCCCGGGCGACTCGGAGGCGGGTCGCGCTCTACGACATGACGCCGTTGCGCAGGCTCGAGGTCACTGGCCCGGGGGCGCTCGCCTTCTTGCAGCGAATGACGACGAACCAGCTTGACCGGCCGCCCGGCACAGTCTGCTACACGCTGCTGCTCGACCGATCCGGCGGGATCCTGAGCGACCTGACGGTTGCCCGGCTAGGCGAGACCCGGTTCCAGGTCGGGGCCAACAGCGCACTCGACCTCGACTGGCTGACCCGGCACCGGCCGGGTGACGGTTCGGTCCTGATCCAGGACATCACGGCCGGCACCTGCTGCATCGGCGTCTGGGGCCCGCTCGCGCGGGACCTGGTGCAGTCCCGGTCGAGCGACGACTTCTCGCATCGCGCGTTCGGCTACTTCCGGGCCCGGCGGACCCATGTCGGCTGCGTGCCGGTGACAGCCCTGCGCGTGTCGTACGTGGGAGAGCTCGGCTGGGAGCTGTCCACCACCGCCGACCTGGGCCTGGCGCTGTGGGACACGCTGTGGGAGGCCGGGCAGCGGCTCGGCGTGATCGCCGCGGGGCGCAGTGCCTTCGACAGCCTGCGGCTGGAAAAGAACTACCGGTCCGCGGGCCGGGACATGACGACCGAGCACAACCCCTACGAGGCCGGCCTGTCCTTCGCCGTCCGGATGGACAAGGGCGACTTCATCGGCCGCGACGCCCTGATCGAAGCCGGCGCGACAGCGCCGTCCCGGCGCCTGGCCTGCCTGGTCTTCGACGACCCGGGCAGTGTCGTCATGGGATCCGAGCCTGTCTTCGCGGGTCCGCGAGACGCGGGCAGGCCCGACGCGGGCAGGCTTGATCCAGGCACCGTGCTCGGGTACGTCACCAGCGCCGGCTTCGGCTTCACGATCGGCGCGCCGATCGCCTACGCCTGGCTGCCCGCTGACGCCGCCGTCGCCGGCACCCGCGTCGAGGTGGAGTACTTTGGCGACCGCTACCCGGCCGTGGTCACGTCCGGGCCGGTCGTCGATCCAGAGATGAAGCGGCTTCGCTGCTGAACCGTCCCGCCGAGCCCGTCACGCCCCTAACGAGGTGCCCGCACATGTCCGCGACCACGTCTCTTCCTGACGGTCTTCCGCCCGCCGCCGACCCGCCGGCGACCTTCCTGCCCACGCTGGGGGGCGCCTACTACGCCGATGAGGCTATCTTCGCCCGGGAGCAGGAACGCATCTTCTCGTCGCTGTGGTTCTGCGCGGTGCGGACCGGCGACCTGCCCGCACCGGGCGCGTTCCGCACCTGCCAGGTCGCACGGGAGAGCATCCTGTGCGTCCGCGGGAACGACGGCCAGGTGCGGGCCTTCCTCAACCTGTGCCGGCACCGGGGGGCGCAGCTGTGCCCGGCCGAATCGGGTGCGGTGAATCGCTCACTGCGCTGCGCGTACCACTCCTGGAGTTACGGCCTTGACGGCGCGCTGACGGCGGCGCCCAACCTGGGACCGCTGCCCGCGGCGGACCGTGAGCGCTTCGGGCTCGTCCCGGTGGCTAGCCGGGAGTGGCTCGGCTACCTGTGGGTGTGCCTGTCGGGCGAGCCGCCGTCGTTCGAGGAAACCGTCATCGACACGGTTACCCGCCGCCTCGGCGACCCCGGGGCGATCGATCAGTACCAGGTCGGCGACCTCGCGCTCGGCCGGCGGATCAGCTACCAGGTACAGGCCAACTGGAAGCTCATCGTCGAGAACTTCATGGAGTGCTACCACTGCAGCTCGATTCACCCGGAGCTGGTCGCCATTCTGCCGGAGTTCCGTCGCGGCTACGCCGCGCAGTCCTACGTCGGGCACGGCGCCGAGTACGCTCCTGGCGCCGCAGGCTTCACCGTCGACGGCACGCCGGGGCACGGCCTGCTGCCCGGGCTCGGCGACGCCCAGGACCGGCGGTACTTCGCAGCGACCATCCCGCCGCAGGTGTTCATCAACCTGGTCGCCGATCACGTCATCGTGCACCGCATGTTCCCCCGGGCGGCGGACCGCACGGTGATCGAGTGCGACTGGCTGTACGCGCCCGACGTCGTTGCTTCCGGTGTCGACCTGACCAGCTCGGTCGAGCTTTTCCACCGGGTCAACCAGCAGGATTTCGCGGTGTGCGAGCAGTGTCAGCCGGCGATGGTCTCAGCGGGCTACGCCGGCGGCGGAGTGCTCGTTCCGAGTGAGCACCACATCAGCGAGTTCCACGCCTGGGTGCGGGCCCGGCTCGGCGAGAACCCCGGCGGCGGGCCCCTCGGCGGGCGCGGCTCGGACGGGGGGCGGTGACCGTGGCGCGGTACGACTTCATCATCGTCGGCGGCGGGTCGGCGGGCTGCGCGCTCGCCAGCCGGCTCAGCGCCGACCCGGCCAACCAGGTGCTCGTGCTCGAAGCGGGACGGCCCGACTACCGTTGGGACGTTTTCACCCACATGCCCGCTGCGCTAACGTTCCCGATCGGCAGCCGGTTCTACGACTGGAAGTACGAGACCGAACCCGAGCCGTTCATGAACGGGCGGCGCATCTACCATGCCCGGGGCAAGCTGCTCGGCGGGTCGAGCAGCATCAACGGGATGATCTTCCAGCGCGGCAACCCGCTGGACTACGAGCGCTGGGCCGCCGACCCGGGGATGAAGGAATGGGACTACGCGCACTGCCTGCCCTACTTCAGGAAGATGGAGACCTGCCTGGCCGACCTGGGCAGTGAGCTGCGCGGCAGTTCCGGGCCGCTGGAGCTAGAGCGGGGGCCGGCGTCGAACCCGCTGTTCGGCGCGTTCTTCGCGGCGGCACAGCAGGCCGGCTATTCGCTAACCGACGACGTCAACGGTTACCGGCAGGAAGGCTTCGGCCGGTTCGACCGCAACATCCGCCGCGGCCGGCGGCTGAGCGCGGCCCGCGCTTACCTGCACCCTGTTCTCGCGCGGCCGAACCTGACCGTGCGCACCCGGTGCCTCGCGACCCGGGTCCTGTTCGAGGGCACGCGCGCCGTCGGCGTGGAATACACCGAGCGCCGGGGGGCGCCGCAGCAGGTGTACGGCGGCGAGGTGGTGCTCTGCGGCGGCGCCATCAACTCGCCGCAGTTGCTCCAGCTCTCCGGCCTGGGCAACGCGGCCGAGCTGAGCGCGCTCGGCGTCGAGGTCGTCGCCGACCTGCCGGGCGTGGGCGAGCACCTCCAGGATCACCTGGAGGTCTACGTCCAGTACGCGTGCAAGCAGCCGGTGTCGGTGGCCCCGGCCCTCAAGCTCTGGCGGCGGCCGCTGATCGGGGCCCAGTGGCTGTTCCTGCGCTCGGGACCGGGAGCGACCAACCACTTCGAGGGCGGCGGGTTCGTCCGCAGCAACGACGACGTCGCCTATCCGAACCTGATGTTCCACTTTCTTCCGGTCGCTATCCGCTACGACGGCTCGGCGCCCGCCGGCGACCACGGTTACCAGGTGCACATCGGGCCTATGTACTCCGACTCCCGGGGCAGCGTGAAGATCACCTCGACCGACCCGCGGGTGCACCCGGCGCTGCGGTTCAACTACCTGTCCACGGCGCAGGACCGCCGGGAGTGGGTGGAGGCGATCCGCGTGGCGCGGCGCATCCTCTCATCGCCTGCGCTTGCCCCCTACAACGGCGGCGAACTGTCGCCCGGGCCCGCGGTCACCACGGACGAGGAGATCCTTGACTGGGTGCGGCGGGACGGTGAGACCGCCCTGCACCCCTCCTGCACCTGCCGGATGGGCATCGACGATCAGTCTGTCCTCGACCCGGCGTCGATGCGCGTCCACGGCATCGGGGGGCTGCGCGTGGTTGATGCCTCCGCCATGCCCTACGTCACCAACGGCAATATCTACGCACCGGTGATGATGCTGGCGGAAAAGTCGGCTGACCTGATCCTCGGCAATACCCCGCTGCCCCCTCAGCGCCAGGAGTTCTACCGGCACCGCGCCACCTGAGCGGCCGACCTCGGCACCGGCCGTATCTGCTGTGTTAACTCTGGCGTCGCTTCTTGACGCCCGCGCCAGCGGCGCTCACCCTGTTGCACATACAGCGATACGTTCCCTATTACGGAACCAGGAGTCGCCTCATGTCAGAAGCAACCGATTCGCCCCCAGGGGCTGTCGCGACCGCAACTCTCTCCGATGTCCACGATCTGGCTCGCTTCGGCTATAAGCAAGAGCTGCACCGGAGCCTGGGCAGCTTCTCGAGCTTCGCCGCCGGATTCAGCTACCTATCGATCCTCACCGGCGTGTTCGAGCTGTTCGCCTTCGGGTTCGGATTCGGCGGGCCGGCCTTCTTCTGGACCTGGCCGCTGGTGTTCGTCGGCCAGTTCGCCGTCGCGCTCTGCTTCGCCGAGATGTCCGGGCAGTTCCCGCTGGCCGGGTCCGTCTACCAGTGGTCCAAGCAGATCGCCCGGTCGCTGACCTCATGGCTGGCCGGATGGATCATGGTGATCGGCGCGATCGTCACCATCGCCGCGGTGGCGGTCGCCTACCAGGTGATCCTGCCGCAGATCTCGACCGCCTTTGAGATCTCCGGGACCGCCGCCGACGCCGGCCTGTACTCCACCCCCGGCGGCGCGAAGAACGCGGTCATCCTCGGGGTCGGGCTCGTGGTGTTCACCACGATCATCAACTGCGTCGGCGTCCGGGTGATGGCCGTCATCAACAACATCGGCGTCATCACCGAGCTCATCGGGTCCAGTGCGCTGATCCTGCTGCTGGCGTTCCACATCAAGCGGGGGCCCGGGGTGGTGCTGCAGACCGCGGGAACCGGCGCCGGCCACACCTGGGGCTACTTCGGCGCGTTCCTGGGGGCGGCGCTGATGAGCGCCTACGTCTTCTACGGCTTCGACACCGCGGGCTCCCTCGCCGAGGAGACGAACAACCCGCGCAAGTACGCACCCCGGGCGATCCTCCGCGCGGTCGCCGCCGTCTTCGTCATCGGCGCCCTGCTCATGCTCGTCGGCATGATGGCGGTGGGGAACATCAACGCCAGCCAGCTGTCCACCGCGGGACTCCCCTACCTGGTCAAGAGCACGCTCGGGTCCGGGCTTGGCGATGTCTTCCTGGCCTGCTCCGGCATCGCGATCACCGTGTGCTGCCTCGCCGTGCAGACGGCCTGCATCCGGATGCTGTTCTCGATGGCGCGTGACGGGCGGCTGCCGTTCGGCGGCGCCATCGCGCGGGTGTCCGGGCGGTCGGGCACACCGATCGTGCCCGCCCTGCTCACCGGAGTGCTTGCCATCGCCCTGCTGCTGGCCAACATCGGCAACCAGCGGGTGTTCACCATCATCACGTCGGTCGCCATCATCTTGTTCTACATCCCCTACCTGCTGGTCACCGGGCCGATGCTGATCCGGCGGCTGCGCGGGCACTGGCCGCACCCCCACCACGGCGAGTACTTCTCGATGGGCCGCTGGGGGCTGCCCGTGAACGCGTTCGCGGTTCTCTACGGCATCGCGATGACCGTCAACCTGGCCTGGCCACGGGGCGGGGTTTACGGCACCGACCACTGGTACTTCCAGTACGGCGCCTTCGTGTTCACCGGAGTGATCGCTGCCGTCGGACTGGCCTACTACGCCGCCACCCAGCGGCACCGCGAGCCGGCGGCCGCCCCCGCCGCGGTCAGCCTGCCGGCCGAGTAACCCGCTCGCGGGGCCGGCTGGCCGCAACCCGTTCCGGCCAGCCGGCTCGCCGGCTGGCCGGCCCTGCCCGCACCGCTGCGGGGCACCGGGGAAAGCCGTTGCCAATGCGAGTCAGCCGCACCCGTTCGGGATAGGTCATTTAGCTTTTGAATAGAGTTGCGGCATGGGGAACAAGCAGGTCACCGGCGACGCTACCGCGAACGGGCACGGCGCGGCCGGGGTCGCCCAGGTGCAATCCGTGGACCGCGCCCTGACCATCCTGGACATCCTCGCCCGGCACGGCGAACTGGGCGTCACCGAGATCGCGGACAGCCTCGGGGTGCACAAGTCCACCGCCTTCCGCCTGGTCAGCGTGCTTGAGCAGCACCGGCTGGTGGAACAGCTGAGCGAGCGCGGCAAGTACCGGCTCGGCTTCGGCGTCGTCCGGCTGGCGAGCGCCACCACCGCCCGGATGAACCTGGCCGAGGAAAGCCGGCCGTTCTGCCGGCAGCTGGCGGCCGAGTTCAACGAGACCGTGAATGTGGCCGTGCTCGACACCGACGCCGCCGTGAACATCGCCCAGGAGCAGGGCCAGGCGACGGTGTCAGTGCAGAACTGGATCGGCAAGCGCACGCCGCTCCATGCCACCTCGAGTGGGAAGGTCCTGCTCGCCTGGGCCGCCAGTCCGCAGGTACTCGAAGCCCTCGCCGACGCCCTGACCCGGTATACCCCGCATACCATCACCAGCTCCGCGGCCCTGCGGACCGAACTCGACCGGGTCCGCGGACTGGGCTGGGCGTGTACCGAAGAAGAGCTGGAGATCGGGCTGAACGCGGTAGCCGCGCCCATCCGCGGGCCGGGCGGAACAGCGCTGGCGGCGATCAGCATCTCGGGGCCGTCGTACCGCCTGACCGCGCCCTCGTTCCCGTCGATCGCAGCACGACTGCAGTCGTGCGCGGTCGAGATCAGCGCGCAGCTCGGTTACAGCGCTGTGCCCTGATACTGCACTGTGCCCGGGTACTCCGCTGTGCCCGGATACAGCAGGTGGGGGCACGGCCGACGCCGCTTGACCAAATCCGCCTGGATAAGGGAGCCTGTTTCGTATAACGATGCCTGTTGCGTATCGAGCAAAGTAGGAGTGATCTCATGCCCCGGTCAGTGGACGCGATTGTCATCGGAGCCGGGGTCATCGGAGCCGCAGTCACCTACGAGCTGGGCAAGCGGGGAATCCGCGCGCTCAGCATCGACCGGAACGGGGCGGCCGGCTACGGCTCGACGTCGAGTTCGTCGGCCTGCGTCCGTGCTCACTATTCGTCCCGCGAAGGCGTCGCGATGGCCTACGAGGGGTTCTCCTACTGGCAGGACTGGGGCAACTACCTTGGAGTGGAGGACGAGCGCGGTACCGCCCGTTACGTGAACTGCGGCACGGTCCTGCTAAAGAGCGAC
>Ga0265338_10000458_pt1 | contig 72770 bp, 63 predicted proteins | sample 42126metaG_FD_193579 | JGI IMG/M metagenome (GOLD analysis project Ga0265338, IMG submission 193579) | Rhizosphere microbial communities from Carex aquatilis grown in University of Washington, Seatle, WA, United States - 4-21-26 metaG | ecosystem: Host-associated > Plants > Roots > Rhizosphere...
GCCCCCCCCGGCACAATGAAATGGTTATTGCCCGCCCTCAATCTGACCATCTCCCCTGGGGAGAAGGAACAACATTCGCACGTTTTGAGTTTTGCAGACGGTTGTCCGGCAAATCCAGAGCCACAGTTTTTCAAAGACGCGGCAAATGGTTCTCCTTGTCCTTGGGAAGAAGGCCGGGTTAAGGAAGAGCGTCAAAAACCGATTTCTTTTCAGTTGGGATTTTGATTTGAAGACTCAATCACGCCTTGAATTGTTTCACGGCCTCGACGCAACGGCTGCAAATCGTCGGATGCTCCGGATTGGAACCTACATCCGTCTCCCAATGCCAGCAACGTTCGCATTTCTGGCCGTCGGCTTTGGAGACTGAATGAGAAATCGGTTCGCCAACTTTCATTTTCAATTCCGAAACATTCAAAAGCTCGCGCAATAAATTTCGATCAGAAAACTGGTTTTGAACCTGCGGAATGACAATCTCGATTTTTGCATCCAAAGCTTTGCCAATAGTTTTAGTTTGGCGGGCTTTTTCCAATTCAGGCAAAAGTGTTTCGCGCCACTGATTAAGCCAGTTCCATTTCTCGATTTCATCGGGGTACAATGTGAAAGCGCTTTGCTTGAATTCGCTTTCGTGAACGGAATTCAAATTCTTCCCCGGCACAAATTCCCACGCTTCATCGGCCGTAAACGATAGAATCGGCGCGAGCATCTGGCACAGGCCGGCCACGAGGTGATGCAGTGCGGTCTGCGTTGAGCGGCGGCGCGGCGAATTCGCCGGGTCGGTGTAAAGCCGGTCCTTGATGACATCGTGATAAATCGAGGACAGCTCAACGGCGATGAACTGGCTGACTTTTTGATAAACAACGTGGAATTCAAAATCGTCGTAAGCCTTCAGAACTTCGGATTCCAGCTTCGAGAACTCGCCGAGAATCCAGCGGTCGAGCCCGGTAAGTTCGTCCGCGCGCGCGGTGTGTTTGGCCGGATCAAAGTCGTAAAGATTCGAGAGCTGATAACGCAGCGCGTTGCGGATGACGCGATAGGTCTCGGCAACCTTGGCGATGCGCTCCTCGCTCACGATGATGTCGTTGCGGAAATCCTGCGACGAAACCCAGAGCCGCACGATGTCCGCACCGTATTTCTTGACGTAAGCCTCGGCGGTCTGCGGTTTTTCATAACCGCCCTGCCCTTGCTTGCTCTTGGAAATCTTTTCGCGGTCGGCGTCCACCATGAAACCGTGAGTCAGGACGGTCTTGAACGGCGCCGCGCCGTTGCCCGCCAGCGACAGCAGCAGCGACGATTGAAACCAGCCACGATGCTGGTCGGAGCCTTCCAGATACATGTCGGCCTGCCACAGGAGCGCGGACGGCTCGTCCGCGGGTTGATTGATTTTTGAGGAACTCGCGGACGGCTCGTCCGCGCTCCGATGCAAAAGCTCCCCACGCCGCATCAGCACGGACCGGGACGAACTCCCGGAATCAATCCAGACATCGAGGGTATCGTTGGACTTGGCAACGGCGGCCGCGCCGTTCCAAGCTTTGGGCTTAACCAAGGACCACAAATCGGCGGCGGATTTCTCGAACCAGATGTTCGAGCCGTGTTTCTCGATCAAATCGGCCGTATTACGGACAATGTGCGCGTCGAGGATGGGTTCGCCTTTGGCATCATAAAACGCGGGAATCGGCACGCCCCAGGTTCGCTGGCGCGAAATGCACCAGTCGGGGCGGGATTCCACCGCGGCTTTGATGCGATTGACGCCCCAGTCAGGAATCCAGTTTACGCGGTCAATTTCAGCAAGGGCAACAGCGCGGAAAGTAGCCGCGTTTGTTAAAACGCGGTCGCCGCCAGCAAAAGATTCGGTCCGCGCTTTTACAAGCGCAGCTACATGATCAATCTGGATAAACCACTGGTCCATCGCGCGAAAGATGACGGGTGTTTTGCTGCGCCAGCAGTGCGGGTAGCTGTGATGATAATTCTCCTGATGCAGCAGCGCGTGGCGGGCGCGCAGTTCGTGCAGAACGGCTTCGTTGGCGTCACTTTTGCCATGTTTTTCGAGAATGGATTTGCCGACCATTTCGGCGGGCATTTGCTGTTCAACCGGCAGGTCGTTCGTCTGCGCGAACCTGCCATCGTCGTCCACGGGCGAATAAATCGGCAAACCCGTCTTCATGCCCAGACCGTAGTCTTCAAGACCATGTCCGGGTGCAATGTGGACGAAGCCGGTGCCGGTATCGCTGGTGACAAACCCGGCCGGATACAGTTTTCCGGTGCGCTTGGCAATAAAGGGGTGCTGATATTGCAGTTGAGCCAGCTTCCCGGTGGGAAAAGGTTGCTCCCGGTAATTGCTCCAGCCGCATTTTTCCGCGACCGCAGGCAGCAAACCGCGAAATAAAATATATTTTTCGCCGCCGATTTCGACCTGGACGTATTCCAATTTGTCGTTGAAAGCCACAGCGAGGTTCGCCGGCAGCGTCCAAGGCGTCGTCGTCCAGATGAGCACAAAGGTGTTCGGCTGGCCGACCACGGGAAATTTCACATAGATGCTCGGGCTGACGTGGTCCTTGTATTCGACTTCAGCCTCGGCGAGCGCCGTGCGGCAGGGAATGCTCCAGTAAACCGGCTTTTTCCCGCGATAAACAAATCCCTGTTCGACGATGCTGGCAAACAAGCGCAGCTCCTCGGCTTCGTATTCCTTGTTCAGCGTGAGGTAGGGATTGTCCCAATCACCCAACACGCCAAGGCGTTTGAATTGGACACGCTGGATGTCAATGTATTTGCGGGCATAGGCTTCGCAGGCTTTGCGAATGGTGACGGCGTCGGCGCTGGTGTCGCCGGCCTTGCGCATTTCCTGGGAAACCTTGAATTCGATGGGCAGACCGTGGCAGTCCCAGCCCGGCACATATGGCGCGCTGAAACCGCGCAGCGTTTTGTACTTGATGACGATATCCTTGAGAATCTTGTTCAGCGCGGTGCCAATGTGGACGTCGCCGTTCGCGAATGGCGGGCCGTCATGCAGGATAAATTTTTCCTTTGTCTGGCTGCGGACGGCCTGAATTTTGGCGTATAGCCGGACGGTTTCCCACTTTTTCAGCCGTTCCGGTTCCCGGACAACGAGGTCGGCTTTCATCGGGAAATCGGTGCGCGGCAGATTCAATGTGTTTTTGTAGTCCATTGTGGCTTTCAGAAGGAACGAAGCTAACAGCCGGGAAAAATGGTGTCAACGAACGCGCAGCGCCGGTAGTGGTACAGTTTGGTGGGGCGAGGCTACTGACGAGCCGGCTCGCGAGGACGCTCGCCCCACCGAAAGTTGCAAAACGTACCACCACCGCAGCGCCGTCCAGGTTGACGCCGGAAACGAAAAAACCGGGTCAAGCGGTCAGGGGGTGGCCGAGAGACCCGGGGAATTTTCGACAGTACGTACGTAGGATTACGAAGAACTCCAATCCGGGAGCGTACCAAATCCCGGATCGAAAACGGTTGTCAGAAATTCAAAGAACACTGTCGTCTGGGCCAATGCCTCATCGCACCGTGGCGATAGTAAATCATGTTTACTAATTGTTGTCAATAGAGACAGGAAAGTATAAGCGGTTCTGGTTTTGACCGCCGGTCTGATAAGCGGCCGGTTCAATTAACCACAGATCGGAAATATTTGTGGGCCATTTGCGCACAAGCAGCGTTAAGACAAAGATTCCTGTTTACAGGGCGGGATTCGCTGTTAATATCTTCGACGAGGCGAAAGAAAGGAAAGCGCATGAAAAAAATAGAGGCTGTCATCAAACCTTTCAAACTTGAGGACGTAAAATCTGCGCTGGCCGCACTGGGCGTGCAGGGTATGACCGTGTCTGAAGTCAAAGGCTTCGGCCGTCAAAAAGGACACACGGAAATTTATCGCGGCAGTGAATATGTCGTCGACTTTCTACCCAAGATAAAAATCGAGGTGGTGCTTGCCGATGCGCAGGTGACTTCCGCCATCGAGGCCATTGTCAAGGCGGCCAAAACCGGCAAGATTGGCGACGGCAAAGTTTTCGTCAGTTCCATTCAAAATGCCACTCGGATTCGCACCGGTGAAACGGGTGAACAGGCGCTTTAAACAGGATTCAGCAGGATGCGCGGCGCAACGAAAACATTATTCGCTGTTGTTGGATTGAAAACCGAATTTTTGATTTGTAGAAGCGATCAGCAAAAGCACGAAATCATTATCGATTTAACCCGATGGACGTTAATGTGAATAACTCGTGAATAAAAGTTAATATGTTGTCCTAGAAACGTCCGGCCCGTTCGCGTAAAAGGTTCGCGTAAGCACAAGTTGGTCGTGACGTTTCAGTAATTGCAGAAGACCTGGAACTTGGTTTTTAGTTTAACAATTTGTAACATATTGTGAATCAGCGTTTTGCTTTGATGTTTGAGCGAAGGTTTCGGTTAATAAGGGCGTGGATGTGAAGGCTTTAACGTAACATTGCATCTGAAGCAACGCGGGTGAGCATGGCGGGCAAGGTCAAACGCCAATTTTAGGGCTAGGTGAATAAACGCTTGAAAAACGGGCTTTTTGACAACACGCAAATGCAGCTTTCGGCAGAAAAAATTTGGGATTCAGCGCGGGAACATCTCCGTTCCAGGTTGAATGCAGACACTTACAACATGTGGTTCGCTCCCCTGCGCGCCAATGCGGTTGATCCCAACCACGTCACCCTGGAGGTCGCCAACGAATTCTGCGAAGTCTGGCTCAAGGACAATTATCTTGGCCTGTTGCAGGATGCCCTGACCGTCGCCGCCGGACGCCAGTTGCAGGTAAAATTCAAAATCATCGCCGGCGGCAGCGCCCAGGCGCTTCCTGCCGCTCCGGCACCGGTCAAAACGACCAGAACCGCCGACTCCGGCCACGAGCGAACATCACACAACGGGGAAATCAACTTCAACCCCAAAAACACGTTCGAAACCTTTGTCGTCGGCAATAACAACAATTTCGCCCACGCCGCCGCGCTGGCCGTCGCCCAGGCCCCCGGCAAATCCTACAATCCGCTTTTTCTTTACGGCGGGGTCGGTCTTGGCAAAACCCACCTGCTGCACGCCATCGGCCAGCATGTCACCGGCAGCAAGAAGAGCGCACGCGTGGCCTATGTCTCGTCCGAAAAATTCACGAACGAATACATTGATGGGATTCAAAACAACCAGCTCGCCCGGTTTCGCAAGAAATACCGGCAAACCGACGTGCTGTTGATTGACGACATCCAGTTCCTGGCGGGCAAGGAACGCATTCAGGAGGAATTTTTCCACACGTTCAACGCGTTGCACGAGGCGCACAAGCAGATCGTGCTCACCTGCGACCGACCGGCCAGCGAAATTCAGGGGCTTGAACACCGCCTCGTTTCACGCTTCGAATGGGGGCTGGTCACCGATTTGCAGCCGCCGGACGTCGAAATGCGCCTGGCCATTCTCAATAAAAAGGCGCAGATCATGGGTGTCACACTGTCCGAGGATATCCTGAACTTCCTCGCCAATCGCATTCGCACCAACGTACGCCGGCTTGAAGGCGCGCTCATCCGCGTTGCCTCCTACGCCTCGCTCACCGGCAAGAAACTGTCAATTGAAGTGGTCGAAGGTTTGCTGCGTGAAATCCTCCACGAAGAAGGCCGGCTCTCCATCAGCATTGAAGTCATCCAGAAACGGGTGGCCGAGCATTTCGACATCCGCCTCGCCGACATGACCAGCAAACGCCGGCCCGAGAACATCGCCTTCCCGCGCCAGATTGCCATGTATCTGTCGCGGCAGATGACCGAAAGCTCGCTCAACACCATCGGCGAAGCCTTTGGTGGCCGCGACCATGGCACCGTCCTCCATGCGTGCCGCCTCGTCAAAGACCGCATGGAAGTGGACGCCAACGTCCGTCAGGTCGTCCATTATCTTGAAAAGCAGTTGATGCGCTGATTCCGCGCTCGACACTTTTCACTTGTCACTCAACACTTCGTCATGCCCGTTATTGAAGTCAACGGCCTGACCAAAGCCTTTCGCACCTACAAAAAGCAGCCCGGCTTTGCCGGCGCGGTCAAAGGGCTTTTCCACCGTCAATACGAGCAGACCGTTGCCGTCAACGACGTGCATTTCCAGATTGAACCCGGCGAACTGGTCGGGTTTCTCGGCCCGAACGGCGCGGGCAAAACCACCACGCTCAAGATGCTCGCCGGCCTGCTTTACCCGACGGGCGGTTCAGCCAGGGTTCTCGGTTACACACCGTGGGAACGCGCTGATGGTTATCGCCGCCAGTTCGCACTCGTCCTGGGCCAGAAAAACCAGCTGTGGTGGGATTTGCCTGCGCGCGAGTCGCTCGAACTGAACGCGAAAATCTACGGCATCCCCGCCGACCGTTTCGAGCGCACCGTCGCCGAAATGAGCGAACTGCTCGCCGTCAAAGAAAAGCTCAACGTCAGCGTGCGCGAACTTTCCCTCGGTGAACGCATGAAAATGGAACTCATCGCGTCGCTGCTGCACCAGCCAAAGGTGCTCTTCCTCGACGAACCGACCATCGGGCTGGACGTGATTTCGCAAAAGACCGTCCGGGAATTCATCCGCCGCCACAATGCCGAGCAAAAGACCACGATTCTGCTCACGAGCCATTACATGGCCGACATCCAGGCGCTCTGCCAGCGCGTCATCATCATTGACCACGGCAAAATCTTCTTCGACGGCAAGCTCAGCGAGATTGTGGACCGCTTTGCCGATTTCAAATTCGTCACGATTCAATGCGCCAGCACGGATTCGCACCCGAATGAAAATCTTTTGCGTTACGGCGAGGTGGTGGAAAAAACGCCAAGCGCCATCACGCTCAAGGTCAAACGCGACCGCGTGATTTCCGTCTGTAAAGCCCTGCTCGACGAACTGCCGGTGACCGACATTGACATTCAGGAAGTGCCGATCGAAGACGTCATTCGCCAGATTTTCGCGCGTTAACTATTTTTCGGAGGGGCAAGTTATACGAGCCCCTAACTCATAGAATGCCTCTGAACATGGGGACTCGTGTAACTCGCCCCTCCGACGAAAAATATGTTTCCGAGACAGTCTCAGCAGGTCGCCCTACCTTGTAATTTTGCGGAAGAAATGTTCCAATTCGTGCATGGACGCATTTCTTCAAGCGGCGGTTGATGAAGCCAGGAAAGGCCTGGCGGAAGGCGGAATTCCCATCGGTTCGGTGCTGGTGCTCGACGGCAAGATCATCGGGCGCGGCCACAACCAGCGGGTGCAACAGGGCAGCGTCATTCACCATGCGGAAATGAACTGCCTTGAAAACGCCGGGCGGCTCAAGGCGTCGGCTTATCAGCGCTGCGTTTTGTATTCGACGCTGTCGCCGTGCCCGATGTGCAGCGGCGCGATGTTGCTCTACAAAATTCCACGCCTCGTCGTCGGCGAAAATACAACGTTTCAAGGCCCGGAGGAATACATTCGCTCGCAAGGCGTGCAGGTGGAAGTGCTCCAGGACCCGGCGTGCATCCAGCTCATGCGCAATTTCATCAAAGCCAGGCCGGAACTTTGGAATGAAGATATTGGGGTGTGAACGCAGCGTTGCAATTACGCAAACGGTTCAAGTATTCTCGCCTAAATGAAATGTCCAAAGTGCCAAATCGAACTTCAACATCGAAATGATCGGGGAGTGGATGTGGAGGCTTGTCCCGGTTGCCAGGGAATGTGGCTGACCCCGGCTGAGCTGGATCAATTGGAAAATGAAGCTTTCAACAATGAAGCGAACAAAGGTTCGCTTTATCTTGTCAGTCAGGAAACGGAGCTTAAATGTCCGGTCTGTTCCGCTCCGCTCAGGCGATTCGATTATCGGTTCTTCGATTTACAACTCGATTGTTGTCCTGAACATGGTTTCTGGCTGGACAAAGATGAAGACAACCAAATTTTGGAATTGATGCGCAACGAGGAGGCGCGCGTTGAAAGAAAATTTGGAACGGAAGACTCGTGGGTAAAATATATCAACCATTTGCGTTCACCTTCATTTTTTACAAAGGTGAAAGGACTGTTTCATCGGTAAGAAGCTACGCCGCTTCCATGTCCTGCTTGCGCCGCACAATGGGCTGGGTTTCACCCAGCACAACGGCCCGTGTAATTTTTACATGAACGACGTCGCCGCTTTCGGGCGCGTCATACATCACGTCGAGCATGAGGCGTTCGATCAGCCCGCGCAGTGCGCGGGCGCCGGTGCCTTTTTTAAGCGCCAATACGGCGAGTTCACGCAGCGCATCGGGTGTGAATTCCAGTTCCACGCCTTCCATTGCCATGAGTTTGGCAAATTGCTTCGTCAGCGCGTTTTTGGTGTCGGTGAGAATCGAAACCAATTGATCCTCGGACAGCTCGGTCAGCGTGGTCACCACCGGCAGCCGGCCAATGAATTCGGGAATGAAACCGTAATCCAGCAAATCCTCCGGCTCGGCGTGCTGTAAAATTTGATCGCGCGCGGCGACGGCGCTTTTTTGCATCTCGCCAATCGCGCCAAAACCCATGGTGTGCCGGCCCAGCCGACGGTGAATGATTTTCTCCAGACCGACAAACGCCCCGCCGCAAATGAACAAAATGTCCGTCGTGTCCACGCGGATGTATTCCTGCTGCGGATGTTTGCGGCCGCCCTGGGGCGGCACGTTGCAAACCGTGCCTTCGAGGATTTTCAACAGCGCCTGCTGCACGCCCTCGCCGGAAACGTCGCGTGTGATGGACGGGCCTTCGGCCTTGCGCGCAATCTTGTCAATCTCATCAATGTAAACGATGCCGCGCTGGGCGCGCTTCACGTCGTAATCCGAGTTTTGCAGCAATCGCAAAATGATGTTCTCCACGTCCTCGCCCACATAGCCGGCCTCGGTGAGCGTCGTGGCGTCAGCGATGGCAAATGGCACGTCGAGAACCCGGGCGAGCGTGCGCGCCAGCAGGGTTTTGCCGGAACCGGTCGGGCCGATCATCAGAATGTTGCTTTTTTCGATTTCCACACCGGCATGCTTGGTCTTGCCGGCGGCCGTGCCCGCTTCCGGTTCCTGCTGAATGCGTTTGAAATGATTGTGCACCGCGACCGCCAGGGTTTTCTTCGCGTGTTCCTGGCCGACGCAATGCAGGTCCAGCAGCCGTTTGATTTCGGCGGGTTTGGGAACGGTGAATTTCGGCTGTTTTTTCTGATTTTGAAGCTCGAGTTCGCGGTCGAGGACGTTTTTGCAAAGGATGATGCAATTGTCGCAGATGTAAACGCCCGGCCCGGCAATGAGCTTGCGCACTTCCGCATGCGACTTGCCGCAGAAACTGCACATCGTGAGATTGTTGGGGCGGGCCATTTTATTTTGTGAATTTCAAAATCTTCGATTTTGGATTCCGCAAGTGTCTGGCGCCCAAAACGTCATACGACGACCGACGTTTTGTCCATTCCGCCGGGAATTTCCTTGCGCGATTGCACAACGTGATCCACCAGGCCGTATTCCTTTGCCTCATCGGCGGACATGAAACGGTCGCGGTCGGTGTCGCGCGCGAGTTCCTCGACCTTGCGCCCGCAATGTTTGGCGAGAATTTCATTGAGCCGGTCCCTGAGCCGTAAAATTTCCTTTGCCTGGATGCTGATGTCGCTGGCCTGGCCCTGCACGCCGCCCCACGGCTGGTGAATCAGGATGCGCGCGTTCGGCAGCGCATAGCGTTTGCCCTTGGCGCCCGCCGCCAGCAGCACCGCGCCCATGCTCGCCGCCTGCCCGACGCAGTAGGTGTTCACGTCGCAGGTCAGATATTGCATGGTGTCGTAAATTGCCAGCCCGGCGGTGACGCTGCCGCCCGGCGAATTGATGTATATATGAATGTCCTTTTTAGCGTCGGACATCTGGAGAAAGAGCAACTGGGCAATGACGATGTTGGAAACCGTGTCGTCCACCGCCGTTCCGAGAAAAATGATGCGGTCCACCAGCAGGCGCGAGTAAATGTCCCACGTCCGTTCGCCGCGACCGGTCTGCTCGACCACAATTGGAACCAAAAAGTTTTGCATGGCTAAATAACTACTCCATTTTCAGCGCAAGTAAAGGAGCAAACCTCACGCCAAGTTGCGCAGGTTCGAAGAAATTTATTTCCCCCTTGTGACTGAATACTTTTTCCAAATGAACCGGAACGCACTGGCAAAATCCTCCGGCTGCCGGGCAATCCAGCGCGTGACTTTTTCCGGCGTGAACCAGCCGCCGCCCTCAATTTCATCGGGATGCAACTGAAACGGCCCCTCCGCGTCGCAGCGATAAACCCAGACAAACTCCTGATCCGTCTCCACGCAGGCGTCAATTTTGAATAAACGTTTCGGCGCCTTTTCGATGATTAATCCGAGTTCCTCGCGCAATTCGCGCACGGCACAGGCGTCGTAATGCTCGCCGGAATCCACGTGCCCGGAGGACGAGGAATCCCATTTGCCCGGCTCGCGGTCCTTGGTCATCGAACGCTTTTGAAGAAAAGTTTCCCCGCGCGAATTGAATACGAGCACATGAATGGCGCGGTGCAGCAGCCCGCGCGCATGGACTTCGCGACGCGGCTTTCGGTCAACCACCTCGTCGCGCTCATTGACGACATCAAATATTTCTTCGCTCATAATCTTGCAGCCGCCGATGTCGGCGGAAATTTCCGCGCTTTCACAAGCGCGGCTACGATAAAAGCTCCTCCGTCAAATGGACAAACTGCTCCAAGCTCAATTTCTCCGCGCGCTCCTGCGGCGAGATTTTCAATACTTCAAACGTCCGCTGCAATTTTTCAACCGGCCAATCTTCGCGCAACAGTTTCAGCATCATCTTCCGCCGCTGGGAAAAGGCGCGCTTCACAATTTTCACAAAATATTCACGCTGGCCATGCGGTAGAAGCGGCGTGGCACGGCGATCCAAAACCACGCATACCGAATCCACGTCGGGCTCGGGGAAAAAACAGCTTGCAGGAATCTTGAAACAGTCGCGTGGCGCATAATCCAGTTGCACCAGCAGCGTCAGCCCGCCGTAATTTTTGTCACCGGCCCTGGCCAGGAGCCGTTGCGCAACTTCTTGCTGGAGCGTGGCGACGATTTTTTCCGGCGCGCGCGCGCCTTGCGCCAGTTCCACCAGAATCGGCGACGCGACGGAATACGGCAGATTGGCGACGAGCTTCCACCCGCTCCAATCCCGTCGCTCGCGTTTCAAAAATTCCAGCGCATCGGCGTGGAGCAGCTCGAATTTTCCCTCGCCCGGCCTTCGGCCACCCTCTCCCATCGGAAGGGAGAGGGACGGGGCGAGGGTTTTAAAATATTCACGCAAAAATTCCACAAGCCGCGCGTCTTTCTCGATGGCAAGAACTTCGCCCGCGTGCTCCAGAAGCAATTCCGTCAGCGGTCCCAGCCCCGGCCCGATTTCAAGAACCTGGTCGTCCCCGGCCAATTCGGCGGCTTCAATAATTCGCCGCAACTGGTTGCCGTCGTGCAGAAAATTCTGGCCGAGGGATTTCGTTAATTGAATCCCGCGCGTCGCCAGCAGTTTCCGCATTTCGGAAAGCTTCATTCAGAAAACAGCCACAGATAAACACAGATGGACCCAGATGAAAAACAAAACCAAAATCTGTGTTTCATCTGTGTTTATCTGTGGCTAAAACTTCGGCGAGTACGGCCACAGCTTTGGCCAATTGCGCCTGGGTGATGGTCAACGGCGGGGTGAAGCTGATGATGTTGGCGTGCTCGCCTTCGGGCAAAAGAATGAAACCGCGATGCAGCATGTTTTTGACGGCCTGCACCGTGGCTGCGGTCGCCGGTTTGCCGTCGGGCAACTGAATTTCGACGCCGGCCATCAACCCCAGACCGCGTGTTTCAACCTTGAACCGTGAACTTTGGATTTTGGACAATTCGTTGAGCAGAAATTCCCCGAGTTCCACGCTGCGTTGGCAAAGGTTGAGCCGCTCAATTTCCCCGATCTGCGCCAGCGCCATCGCGCAGCCGACCGGATGGCCAAGGAAGGTGCTGGTATGGATCGCCTCGCCGCGCGATTCCGGCCAGGCGGCGTCCATGAGGTCCGCGCGCCCAACGCATGCCGACAGCGGCAAGCCGCCGGTCAGCGCCTTGCCGAGGCAGATGAGGTCGGGCACAACGCCGCTGTGTTCGCAGGCAAACCATTTTCCGGTGCGGCCGAACCCGGTGTAAATTTCATCGAGAATCAACAATGCGCCGTGATCGTTGCAAAGCCGGCGAAGCGTTGCCAAAAATTGCCTGGGCGGGATATTGATGCCACCCCGCGCCTGCACCGGTTCGACCAGAATCGCGCCGATTCGCTCGCGACGCAGGACCCGATGGATGGCCCATTCGACTGCAGCCAGGTCGCCGGCCTTCGATGGAAACTGGACGAAATGACCGAACTCGCGAAGCTGGTAATGGAACGGGCCGCGGAAAAAATCGCGGTGCGTCACGTTGAGCGCGCCATAACCGAGCCCGTGATACGCGCCGGAGAAGGCGATGACACCATGTTTGCCTGTGGCGAGCATGGCCGTTTTGAGCGCGGATTCGACGGCTTCAAAGCCCGAATTGCTGAAAATGACCTTGCCGCGAATCGGGTCGGGCGTCGGGCGTCGGGCATCCGCGGATTTTGTCCAGCGTTCGAAGGTGAGGCGGCTCAATTCGCGCGCGAGTTCGGCCTTGCGCGGATGAGGATGCACGTCGCCCATCGCATGTGGCAGGCGGGCCAGCTGTTTTTGTCCGGCTTTCACCACGCGCGGATTGGCGTGACCGGCGGCGGCCACGCCAAACGCCGCGGTCAAATCAAGATATTTTTTTCCGTCGGCATCCCAAACATGCGCGCCCCGGGCGCGTTCCCAAACCATCGGCCACGAACCGTCGGGCTCCATGAAAACAATGTTGCGCGACTCAAAGTCTTGCAGCAGCCGCAGAATTTTTTTTGTTTCGGTCACGAATTTATGATTTGCGATTGACGATCGGCGCGCCGTCGCGTTTTTCAATCGTAAATCATAAATCGGAAATCGGAAATCCTAAACCCCGCGCTGTTCCGGCGGCCAAACGACCTTGTGCATCTGAATTTGAAAGCGCACCGGCAGCGCATCAGCAATGATTTTTTCCGCCAACTCGCGCCGCGTAACCGGCGTCTGGCCGGCCGGGACTTTTTTCAACGATTTGTCCTGCTGCTCCGGTGACAACGGATGCACCCACGAAATCAGCAGGGGACAAATGGCATCGAGCTTGCATCCGGCGATGGTCTGTTTCGTCCAGTCGTAATCCTGCTGTGTGCCGATGACGAATTTGATTTCATCGGCGGCTTTGAGATGCTTGAGATTTTCCCAGCGGTTGCGTTCCACTTCGCCGCTGCCCGGGCATTTCAAATCCATGATGCGATGGACGCGCGGATCCACCTGTGAAATGTCATGCGCGCCACCGGTTTCCAGCAGCACGGTGAACCCGTCGTCGCAAAGTGATTTCATCAGCGGCAAACAATTTTTTTGAAGCAGTGGTTCCCCGCCGGTCAGCTCGATGAGCGGCAGTTTGAAACTGCCGATTGGCGATTGGCGATTGCCGATTTGAAAAGGTCGCGCCATTCGCAGAACTTCGGCCCGGGCAGCGGTGACGGATATTTTCTTTCCTTTGGCAAAAGCGTAAGCGGTATCGCAATAGGAGCAGCGCAGATCGCACGCGGTGAGCCGGATGAAGATGCACGGCAGGCCGGCAAAGGTGCTTTCTCCCTGCAGGCTCAAATAGATTTCGTTGACGACAAGCGTATCGGACATCGTTTGAAGTGTAACGGGTTGGCGCAAAAAGGAAACCGCGCCATGCACCGGCCGCCAGAGTACATTGAAACACATAACGGCCATTGATTTTCAGGGTCTGGCGTTTTTATCCCTGGAGCAAGCGCGAAGCTTAAACCGGATGCGGAAGGCAATGAGCTGAGGGTGTGGCGGTTGTGCTGTAACCTGAAGCCGTTTTTCCAGCTTGGACATGAGGCCGTTTTAATCAAATCAATTCTCCCAGGCAAAAATTCCGTGAAAAAGACGTCAAATCTTTGGTTTTCGCCGATAAGAAACTGGACTATTGAGCATAAAACCTGCTAGAGTAACGCTCAGAAGCCCATGAAAAAAACGCGTTGTTTGCGAATGATCCGGGTTTTGCTGTTCCTTCTGGGAGTATCGCAACTGGGTTTGGCAGTTCACGCAGAGCATCTTGACTCCATCGGTGTCACGTTGTTGCGGACGGTGACCACGAATGTGGATGGCACAGGCGTACGGGTGGCACAACCCGAAGCCGGAGCGCCAACTTTTGAGGTCAATCCGGCAAACAGTCTGGTGCAGCAACCCGCCAGCCTTTTCACTTATATCTCCAACAACGTAGCCACGAATTATTTTCCCAATACTTTGGGTTTAGAATCGGGTCACGCGGATGACGTGGCCTCGAATTTTTACGGACTGCCGGGCGGCATTGCCACCAATGTCGCGCACGTGGACAATTATGATGCGAATTATTTCATCCAAATTACCGTCACGGTCCCTTTTCCAGGAATTACAAACTATACCGCATTCCTGCCTTCTTCCAACATTGACGATTCCGTTGTGAATCAGAGTTTTATTTTCAGTTCGCCACCAGTCACTCTGCAACAAGCCGTTGATTACGCCTACGACAATTACGCCGCGCGTTACAACACGCTTTTTGTCTCCGGAGCCGGCAACGGCGGTCCGGTGAGTCCCCCGGCGACGTGTTATAACGGTCTTGGCGTCGGTGATTACGGCGGCGGGTCGAGCGTCGGGCCAACGCCGGACAATGGCCGGGCCAAACCGGACATAACCGCGCCTGAAAGCTATTCGAGTTTCTCCACCCCGGAAGTCAGCGGTGCGGCGGCGTTGTTGATGCAGGCGGGTTTGCGCGGCGATGGTGGCGGCAACACCAATCCCGCCACCGACATCCGCACGGTTAAGGCATTGCTCCTCAATGGCGCCATCAAGCCCGCCGACTGGACGAACAATCCTCCCTCGCCGCTCGACACGCGCTACGGGGCGGGCGTATTGGACGTTTTCAATTCCTACGAGCAACTTGCCGGCGGCAAGCACGGTTACATCGTTTCCAACGCCGTGTCCACCAACAGCCCGCATCCGCCCACCGGCGCGAGCGGCACGATCAGCGTGTTGAGCGGCTGGGATTTCAACACCAATTCCAGCAGCAGCACTACCGACGGGATAAACCATTATTATTTCGACGTCACCAACGGCTTGAACAATGCCGCCTTCACCGCCACCGCGACGCTGGTGTGGAACCGCCAATTCAGCCACACCAACATCAATAATCTTGACCTCTTCCTGTATGACGCTGAGTCCAGCAATCTCGTTGCCGCCAGCACCAGCATGGTGGACAACGTGGAACACGTCTGGGTGCCGCAGTTGCCGCAAGGCCGCTACGATTTGCAGGTCCTCAAGCATGGCGGACCGAACCCCGTCAGCATCAGCGAATCCTACGCGCTCGCCTGGGAGTTTTTCTCAACGTCATTGACTGTCGCATCATCCGACACCAATGTGGTGCTCGCCTGGCCCGTCTATCCGGATGGCTTTGTCGTCGAAACCACGACCAACCTTGCACCCCCAATTGTTTGGAGCGCGCCCGGCGCGACCCCGACAGTGACCAACAATCAAAACCAGGTGACGTTGGACACCGCAAACACCAGTCAATTCTTCCGGCTGCAAAGGCCGTAAAGCTTCGCAGGCGGCAACCAGCCTTGTTGGCGGTCTCGCCGGGAATCCGGTTGGACCTGCCGTTGCTTTTGGACTTTCGTGTGAAAACGCGCACGGTTTTTCCCGAACATTTTCACGCAAACGAGTAAATGGCGGCATTGCGTAACGCCGATTGATATCGTGGCGCGCCGGGTCATCTCCTGCGGCCAAAGTCGTGATTCAACCCGCAATGATTTCCGATGCGATAACTCCGCGCAATGGCCTGGGTGATGTAATTTTTGGCCAGCCCGACGGCTTGCGGCAAATGGTGACCCAGCGCCAACGCTGCCGTGATGGCGGCGGAATAAGTGCAGCCGGTGCCGTGCGTTCGCACGCCTTTGATAAACGGCGCGGTCAGGAGCAGTTCGATTCGGCCATCGAAGAAAATATCCACCGCATCGCGAACGTCAGTCAAATGGCCGCCTTTGACGAGCACCGCGCAGCCAAAACTCGCGTGAATGTTACGGGCGGCCGCGCGCATATTTTCCACCGACGTGATTCTTCCCCCGGTCAAAACCTCGGCCTCATGCAAATTGGGTGTGACCAGCAAAGCGGATGGCAATAATCGTTCTTTCAGAATTTTAATGGCCGCCGGCTGGAGCAAACTCGCACCGCTGGTAGAGATCATCACCGGGTCAACGACCAGCAGGGGACACCTTCCCCTTTTGAAAAAATCGGCGGTAACGCGGACGTTTTCCGTCGAGAACAACATTCCGGTTTTCACCGCCGCAGGGCGAAGTTCCTCAAAGACCGCTTCGATTTGACGTTTCAACATCCTGGGGGAACACAATTCCACGGCGAGGACGCGTCGGGGATTTTGCGCGGTCAGGCAGGCTATCGCGCTGGCACCATGGACACCGAACGCGGCAAACGTTTTCAGGTCGGCCTGAACACCCGCGCCACCGCCGCTATCCGAACCGGCGATGGTGAGCGCCACCGGGCAATGCGCGATGCTTGGCATGAGCTCCAGCTTGCCAGCCTTCGCAGGAATCGGCACGGAAAAATAAACGCGTACGGAGAAAACGGGAAGCGAGTTGGAACCGGCGCCTGACTTACGCAGTGAGTTTAAGGAGCAGATTGTTCAATTCCTGGATGCGCGGCGGTTTGCCGACCACGGCATCCACTTCCGGGGCGGCTTCCCCATCCTCTTTCATTTGCGCCCCCCAACCGGTCATCATAATGACCGGAGTGCCGGGCGATTCCGCCTTGATGGTTTTGGCGACCTGGTGTCCGTCAATATCCGGCATTCCCAGGTCCGTTATCACCATCTCATAAGGCTGTTTCTCGAGCATGGCCGTGCGAAACATTTCCACACCCTGTTTGCCGCCCGAAGCCGTCGTCACCTGATGCTCCAGTGTCATGAGACAATGCTTTAACAACTCCTGTATCTGTGATTCGTCATCGATGCAAAGGATGCGCAGGGAACGGCTTTGACCAGCGCGCGACACGGAAATCGGGGTGATCGCCTGTGAAGTTTTTTCCCGAACGGGAAAAGTGAGCCGCACACAAGTCCCGCGACCAGGCGCACTGTCAATATCAATGGTCCCATCGTGGCGTCGCATCATTCCGTAAACCATTGCCAGTCCCAGACCGGTGCCCCCGCGCTTGGCCTTGGTGGAAAAGAAGGGTTCCAGGCAATGTTGGCGGGTTTTTTCATCCATGCCAATGCCATTGTCCCGCACCTCGATCTGTAGCTGCCGTTCCGAAGGCAAATTTTCGCCGTGAGCCGGATGGTTGATGGAACGGGTGACCAGGGTAATCGTACCGCCTTGCGGAAGCGCGTCCACCGCATTGAAAATGAGGTTGATCAGTGCCTCCCGCAGATCGCCGGCGTCACTGAGCAAAAGCGGCAATTGGGGCTCCAGTTCGCGCTTAATCTGTATGGAAATGGACTCGCGCTGTGAAAGGTCGCGCCAGCGCGGGCGCGTGAGTTCGATCACTTCTTCAATAACCTTGTTAACGTCCACCTTGGCCAGTTCCTCGGTATCGGAACGGCGGCGGTAAAATTCCCGCATGCGGGCGACGATGTGCGAAATATCTTCGCCGGACTGGCGGATAATTTGCAAATACTGGCGCGTCACGTCCGACAAATCCGGCTGGGTGACCAGCAGCAATTCGGAATAGGCGACGATGGGCGACAGCGCGTTGTTGACATCATGCGCCACCCCGCTGGCCATCTGGCCCAAGGCGCGCAGCCGCTCCTGCTGCACCACCACCTGCTGGGTCCGGCGCAATTCATCGTAGGCTTTTTGCACGCCGTCCGTCAGGCGTACCTGATCGTAAAGGTTGCGGCATTGTTCCTCGGTGGTCAGGACCTTGACCTGCAGGGCATCCTTTTCAGAGCGCACCTCGGCAATCTCCGCGCGAATCTGTTCGGCGTTATAGCGCACCTCCTCCATGACCAGCACCACCATGCTGACGGCAATGAACAATTGCAGCACGGCCGCTATCAGAAAACCCGCGTTGTAAAGGTCTTGGTACTCCTGGGAAAACGGATAGCTCCCCAGGTAAAGCCCCCACAGCAGGAAACCCATGGACAACATGCCGGCCCCGACAAAAGGTATTTTTTTCCGCACCCGATAAAAACAAACACCGGCGAACACGCTGCTGAGACCAATCAAAATGAAAACCGGCAGTTGAATTTGAAACTGGCTTGAAAGCACCTGCGGACTGACAAAGGTCCAGGCCAGCAGGAACAACATGAACAAACCCAGCATGCTCTGCCGCACCGGCAAACTCAAAAAACGCGCGCTGCCCCACAACAGAAACACCGCCGAAATCGCCACACAACATTGCCGGAGCATGAAGATCACGTTGTTGGAGACAACATCGTGCATCGTCAACCCCAGGGTCAGCCATAGCGCATAAAAAAGCCACGCGGTGGTCCAGACGGCAAAGTACTCCCGTTTCGTGTAGCGATTCAGATAGTAAAAAAGCCCGACCAATACCCACACGCTCAACAGCGACACAAACAGGGTCGCCTGCAGGTATTGTTCTGAAAAGTTCAAATGTACGTTCGCAAAATTCATTGTTTCACTTAAAAACAGGCTCCAAACTTCACCGATTTCTTGACCCTTTGTAGCAAAACATGGGCCATTTCCCCAACCGGTTCATTTCCACCCAAAACCAATTGACCGGACGGCCCCCGTCCAAGGCGCCAGAACTGCAATCGCCGCAAGGCAAATCGCACCTACTTTCGCTTTTGTCCCCATTTCAACAGGGTTATACTCCTGTTCATGGATAAAGATCAGGTTGCGAACATTCTGCTGGAAATCGGGACGTTGCTGGAACTGAAGGGTGAAAATCCGTTCAAGACGCGCGCTTACACAAACGCCGCGCGCACGATTGAAGGTTTGAGCGAACCGCTGACGAAAATCATCGCGGAAAAACGGCTGGGCGAAATCAAGGGCATCGGCAAAGCGCTCGAACAAAAAATCACCGAGCTGGTGGAGACGGGCAAACTTGCTTACTACGATGCGTTGAAAGCCTCGATCCCCCCGGGGTTGATCGAGCTGCTGGAAATTCCCGGACTGGGCCCCAAAAAAATCCAGGCGCTCAACCAAAAACTCGGCGTGGATTCGGTTGAGCAGCTTGAGACGGCGTGCCGGGCGGGCAAAGTCGCGCAGCTCGAAGGCTTCGGCGAAAAAACGCAGGTGAATCTGCTCGAAGGCATTGAGCGCCGGCGCACCTATGCTTCAAAACACTTGTTAAGCGACGCGTTACTGGCGGCCGAGCCGTTGCTGGACAGTTTGCGCACGCATCCGGAGGTCATTCGTTGCAGTGCGGCCGGCAGCCTGCGGCGTTTCAAAGAGGTCATCGGCGACATCGATTTGCTCGCCTCGTCGAAAAAATCGGCGGACGTGATTGACTTTTTTACCACGCAACCGGGTGTCATCAAAATCACGGCCAAGGGTGAAACGAAGGCAAGCGTCATCCTTCAAGGCGGCATTCAATGTGATTTGCGAGTGGTCAGCGACAGGGAATTTCCGTTCGCCCTGGCGTATTTCACCGGCAGCAAGGAGCATAACATCGTCATGCGCCAGCGGGCGATTCAGCGTGGCCTGCGCTTGAATGAATATGGCCTGTTCAAATCAAAAGCTGAAACCCGCGATCCCCAATTGCTGGTGCCGTGCCGGGATGAAACGGAAATTTTTGCAAAGCTCGATTTGCCGTTTGTGCCGCCGGAGCTGCGCGAAGACCACGGCGAATTTGCCGCCGGCGAGAAAAACGATCTGCCGAAACTCATCGAATGGACGGACTTGCGGGGCGCCCTGCACAATCATTCGAACTGGAGCGACGGGCACAACCGCCTGGAGGAAATTGCCGGCTACATGGAAGAACTCGGACTCGAATACTGGGCCATTACCGACCATTCAAAATCCTCCGTTCAGGCAAATGGTCTTGATGCGAAACGCGTCCGGCAGCAAATGGAGGAAATCAAAAAAATCAATGGACAGCTTGTTGAACGCGGCAGTGAATTCCGGCTGCTCACAGGCTGCGAGGTGGACATTTTACGCGACCGGCTGGATTTCAACGATGAACTGCTGGCAGAATTGGAGGTGGTGGTGGCGAGTCTGCACGTGCCGGCCAACAACGAAGCAGAGAACACGAAACGACTGATTCGCGCGGCGCAAAATCCGTTTGTTCACATGCTGGGCCATTTGACCGGAAGGCTGTTGCTTGAACGTGAGCCGTATCCGGTCAACGCGCAGGCCGTGATTGACGCCTGCGCTGAAACCGGGACATGGATTGAGTTGAATTGCAACCCGCATCGGCTCGATTTGGACTGGCGGCTTTGGCCCTACGCGAAAAGCAAGGGCGTGAAATGCGTCATCAACCCTGACGCACATCGGAACGAACACAGCGGATTTCTTAGATTTGGCACTGAAATTGCGCGCAAAGGCTGGCTGGAAAAGCGAGACGTGGTGAATACATCTCCGCTAATGGTGCTGTTGGAAGAATTGAAGCGTAACTAATTGAACGGCAACGTGGTTGTAATTGGAACGCGAAGGTTTTCAAAGTTTCTTTATGTGGAATTTTTTGTATAAAATAATGAAAATGATGTTTGACAGGATTCTTAATTTCCTGATAAAGCTTTTTCAGTCATTAGCTGTTCGCTTTTCCTTGAACATCAAAAAGATGTCAAGTATTGTATTGTGAAGTACCGTAGACCTAACGCTATGAGAAAATTTCTTGTCTGTGCCGGACTGGCAGTGGCGGGGACAACCAGTCTTCAAGCTGCCTACGCACCGGATTTGAATTCGATACAAGCCGCCAAGATGTGGAATGTATCAGGCACCTTGCGCGGTTTCTATGACGATAACTACAACACCGCGCCGGTGGGGCCAACCAAGCGTGACAGTTTTGGATTTGAAGTCAGCCCTTCCCTGAGTTTGAACGTGCCGTTGCAACAAACGGAACTGGGGCTGCGTTACACCTACGGATTGTATTTTTATCAGGACCGGTTGAACCTCAACGGAAGACCGATTGACCAGACGCATCAATTTGATTTGTGGGTGGACCATGCGTTTACCGAACGCTGGCAGGCGAAGGTGCAGGATTCGGTGGCGGTGGGCCAGGAACCGCAACTCGTCAATGGTGGCACGACACAACGGACGGAAGGAAACAACCTCCACAACAGCGGAACGATCACGCTGAACGCACAATGGACCCGCCTCGTCGGCATGGAATTCAGTTACCAAAACAACTTTTACGACTACCAAAACAACGGTGGTACTGCAGCCAACCCAAGTCTTGCCGGGCTGTTAAACCGGCTTCAGCACGATGCGACGCTGAGTGTAAACTGGCGAATCCAGCCGACATTGCTGGCGTTTGTCGGCTACCAATATGAGCAAGTCAATTATATTGGAAATGAGCCGATCGCCCCAGGATTTGTCAGTGATAACCGCGACAGCCGTTCACATTTTGGATATGTCGGCGCACAATACGACGTGTTGGACAACCTAAACCTTGCGGGACAGGCGGGCATCCAATACGCAGACTACTACAATCCTCCAGCCGGCAACCCCACAACCAGTCAAGTTTCTCCCTATGCGAAATTATCAGGAACTTACACTTATTTGCCGGGAAGCTATGTTCAGTTGGGTTTCACCCAATCACGGAATGCCACGGATGTCATTGGGCTGAGCGGAAACAAAGTAACCTTGGATGAGGAAAGCTCGGTGGTTTATGCCACCCTCAACCATCAGATTACCCCACGATTGAGCGGCAACCTCACGGGCCAACTTCAATACGCAACCTTCAACGGTGGCGCGCTTGATAAACAATCGCAAACCTGGTACACCTTGGGGCTCAATCTGGCTTACAACATCAACCCTCATGTCTCGGCTGAAATTGGCTATAATTTTGACGATCTTACCTCGGCTAGTGGGGGTGGGGTGAATCAGCCAGGGTATGAGCGTAACCGCGTTTACCTGGGTGTCACAGGCACTTATTAGGCGGAAAGCATTGCGTGAGATGTTTTTGAACGTTTGAACGGGAGCGGGAGTCATTACTCTGGCTCCTATTTTTTTTGAATTATGGATCTCGTAAAACCCGATAGCGTACAGGAAGCTAAACTGCATTTTCTGGACTATTTGCGCATCTTGCGCATACGCAAGGCCATCATCATCACCGTTTTTTTGATCACCTTTACCATTGCCGCGGTGGTCACGTTCATATTGCCGGAATCCTACTCCAGCACCGCCCGAATCAAGATTGAACCGGACATGATTTCAGACATTCAAGGCGTCAGCGGTGGAGGGGGTGATGTCACCTATGCCCCCTACGATCCCTACTTCATTCAAACCGCGTTTGAAATCATTCAAGACCAGGTGGTGCTCAGCAAGGTCGTCGAAAAGCTGGATCTGAATACCGTGTGGGGCAAACGCTACAATGGCGGCGCGCCACTTCAGACTTCCGTCACCATAATGATGCTTGAAAAACGTCTGACCCTTGACCCGGTTCGGAACACCAAACTGATCGAAATTACGGTCTATGATGAGGACAAAACCATGGCGGCTAATCTTGCCAATGCCATTGTGGACGCCTATCGCAACTACCGGTTTAGCGTGCGCAATGAACAAACAACGCGCGGCATCAAGGCGTTGGAAGTCCAGTACCAGAGTGATGAACAAAAAATTGATGCCGTACAGGCTAATGTGGATCAATTGCGCAAGGACCTGCACATTCACGATTATGACCCCAACGCCATCAGCCCCACCCCCACGCTGACTTCGGAGCAGTTGCATAACTACAACAACTTGATGATCGAGGGCGAGCAGCGCTACATGAAGCTGGAAAAACAGCTGACTGAACTGCAGCCATTAAGCCCGGATAAATTAAGAGAGGTCCTGCCCACAGTCACCACGGACATGGCCTTGAATGATTTGTTGGATAAACTGAACGGCGCCCAGCAGAAATTCGTCACCATGACAAATGATTATTCGCTGGAAAACCCGTATGTCATCCGCATGCAATCCTTGATTTCCGAGTTGAATCAGGAGATTAACGACCGGGTCAGCGGCATCATGGCGGGCCTGAACAGTCAGGTGCAATCCGAAAAGGCCGCGCTGGACGCACTTACCGAGTCGGTTAATGAAGCCAAAAGACAGGACCAGGACGAAGCCTCAAGAGGCCAGCCCTACTGGGAGGAAAAACGCAAACTGTCGAACTTTCTGGATTTCCACAGGTTGCTGGCCACCAAGATTGAAGCCGAAAAGCTCGATCTGGAGATTCCCAAAACGGGAATGGTGGAAATTATTCGTCAGGCTGAACCGGGTAAATACCCCGTCCGTCCGAACAAAACGCTGAACATCAGTCTTGGTGTAATTGTTGGACTGATTGTCGGCGTTGGTCTGGCTTTCTTCATCGAGTATCTGGATACCAGCGTCAAAACCATTGATGAAGTTGAACGCGCCTTTCAAGCGCCCGTGCTGGGTGTCATCCCCCAAAACGTCGGTTATTTGCTGGAGGAGGGCCTGGACAGCCAGCACGCTGAAGCCTATCGGGTTTTGCGAACTCATTTCTTGTTTTCCCGAAAGGATGACAAACTCAACAGCATTGTTATTATCAGCGCCGGCATGGGAGAGGGCAAATCCACCACCGCCCTGAACCTCGCCACGGTTTTTGCCCAGGCGGGCCAGCGCGTCGTAATAGTGGATTCAGATCTGCGCCGCCCGACCCTTCATAAGTTGCTGCGCGTCAGCAACAATGTCGGCCTGACCAATTATTTGCTGAAACAAAATACGCTCGAAGAAGTCATTCAAACCACCCCTGTGCCGACGCTTGACTTCATGGCCAGCGGCAAACTGCCCAGCAGTTCCATGAGCATTCTCAATTCACCGCAGATGAAAGATTTGATCGCAGAATTGAAACAGCGTTATGATTTTGTGTTTTTCGACTCGCCCCCCATCCTGGGCGTGAGCGACGCCGCGGTGCTCGCCAGTGAAGTGGATATGGCCATCCAAGTCATACAATATCGCCGTTATCCGCAACCCATGAACATCCGTGCCAAACAGTTGATTGAAAAAGCCGGCGGCAACCTCGTCGGCATTGTCCTCAATAACATTACCATGTCGCAGGACGAAGGTTATTATTACTACTATTCGCGCAACGAAGACGAACCGGAAGCCCCGGCTCCGGGCGCTGCGGACGACCCGGGCAAAACCGGCATTAAACAAAAGTATTGATTGCGGAGCCAATGTTACAAGGATTACAGTCAATGAAATTGATTTGGAAATTATCACATTTGAAGTGGCGTGCCTTTGGATTTTTGCTGGTTGGACTCATTTTCAGCGGATGCTCATCGCCCTCCAATGACATCCTTTTTTCCGACAACCCTCAGCCGCCTTCAGCGCTGACGGGAACCGGCACCACCCCAACGAGCGCAACGGCAGGAGGCGATCTGACTGCCGCTCGCTTTCACGTGGGAGACACCGTGACCGTGAGCTTCTCCGGCACAGCGGATACAATCCCTGACCACGTGGAACCCATCAAAGAGGACGGGACGATTACCCTCCCTTACATCAGCGCAGTGCGAGCAGTTGGCAGGACGGCGGGCGAATTGCAAAATGACATCCATAATCTCTACGTCCCCAAATACTATGTCCGGCTGACCATCACGGTAAGTTCCCCGCAACGCGTTTTCTACGTTGGCGGAGAAGTAAAACAGCCCGGTCGCCAGCTCTACCTCGGTGAAACCACTGTCACCAAGGCCATTCAATCCGCCGGCGATTTCACCGACTTTGCCAATCAAAGCAAGGTTTGGCTCACGCGCAGCAACGGAGAACGCATCAAAGTCAACTGCTCCAAGGCCATGAAGGATCCGACTTTGGATCCGCCGGTTTATCCGGGGGACCAGATCCAGGTACCACGCCGTATTTTCTGATGATTGAACTCCACATTCTGGCGGGAAAAAAGGCGGGCAGCCAATCGGTTGTCCGCCATTTTCCTTTCCGCATCGGTCGCGCCCGGGAAAACGACCTGCAATTGAACGACGACGGCACCTGGGATCAACACTTGATGCTTGAATTTCATCGGCAGGAAGGCTTCAAGCTCGCGGCGGCGCAGAACGCCTTGGTCATGGTAAACAACAAGCCGGTCCAGACCGCGCTCCTCCACAATGGCGACGTGATTACGCTCGGTTCGGTCAAACTTCAATTCTGGCTTGCCGCTGCCCGGCAGCGCGGCCTGCGGCTGCGTGAAAGACTTGTGTGGGCCCTTTTGCTCGCGGTCGTGCTCTGCCAGTTTGCCCTGATTTACCGGCTGATTCGTTAATGCCGGAAATGCCGCGTGCCGGTGAACGCCATCGCCACGTTCCGCTCATCCGCCGCCGCAATGACTTCCGCGTCGCGCACCGAGCCGCCCGGCTGGATCGCCGCCGTGGCGCCCGCTTCCGCCGCGGCAACCAAACCGTCGGGAAATGGGAAAAAGGCATCGCTGCAAACCACACTGCTTTTGAGCGAAAGCTTCGCTTCGCCCGCCTTCCAAACGGCAATCCGGCTCGCATCCACACGGCTCATTTGCCCCGCGCCGACGCCCAGAGTCCGATCGGCCCCCACATAAACAATCGCATTCGACTTCACATGTTTGACGATTCGCCAGCCGAAGAGCATCGCATTCAATTCCGCGGCACTCGGTTGGCGGCGCGTGACCATTTTCAAATCCTTCGCCGCCGCCGTTTTTAAATCACGTTCCTGCAGCAAAAATGAATCAGCGCCCACGCCGCGGACATCCCACGGCTGCGCGTTTAACGGCGATTTCAAGGATTTGAGCAACCGCAAATTTTTCTTCTTTTGCAAAATGGCCAGTGCTTCCGGCGAAAAATCCGGCGCGATAATGACTTCGCTGAAAATTTCCGCAATCGCGTCCGCGCACGCGCCGTCCAACGTGCGGTTTACGGCAATGATGCCCCCAAAGGGCGCCTGTTTGTCCGTCGCCAACGCCTTGTCCCAGGCCTCGCGCAAATTCGGTCCTTGACCGACCCCACACGGATTCATGTGTTTAAGAATCGCCAGGGTCGGGGAATCGCCAGTGAATTCGGCGATTAAATTTGCCGCTGCCGTCAAATCCAGAATGTTGTTGTAAGAAAGTTCCTTGCCGTGAAGTTGCTGGAAAAACTCGCGGAATTTGCCGTAAAGTGCCGCCTTTTGATGCGGATTTTCGCCGTAGCGCAACGGCTGCGCCAGTGGCGCGGAAATCGAAAGTAAAGGCGGCAGACCGGAACCCTGGGCCGCCTTGAATTCCTTCTGCAGATGCGCCGCAATGGCCGCGTCGTACGCTGCCGTTCGCGCAAAAACCTTCGCCGCCAGCCGGCACCGCAGCTCGAGTGTCGTGTCGCCGTTCGCCTTGATTTGGCCGGCGACCTCCGCGTAATCCAAGGGATCAACCACCACGGTCACGCTTTCGTGATTTTTCGCCGCGCTCCGGAGCATGGATGGCCCGCCGATGTCAATGTTTTCAATCGCGTCGTGCAGTGACGCGTCCGGTTTCGCCACGGTTTGCTCGAACGGATAGAGGTTCACCACGACGAGATCAATCGGCTGAATGCCATGCTCGCGCACGGCGGCCTCGTGCTTGGCGTTGCCGCGAATGAAAAGCAGCCCGCCATGAACCTTGGGGTGCAGCGTCTTGACGCGGCCATCGAGCATCTCAGGAAAGCCGGTATGGTCGCTGATGTCTTTTACCGCCAGCCCGGCCTCGCGCAGCGACTTGGCCGTGCCGCCGGTGGAAATCAGTTCAACACCCGCCGCCGCGAGAGTTTGTGCAAGCGAGACCAGGCCGGTTTTGTCAGAGACCGAGAGCAATGCCCTTTGAATTGTTGCCATAACGTCATGAAAAATCTCCCAAAGCTGCCAATGCCGTCAATGGCAAATCACGATTTCGGGTTTTCCGTTTGAACCATGTTCGCGCCCATCGCACGTTCGAGCCGGGCGCGGGCGGCAGCGTAATCATGCAACGCCTGAATCTCGGTCGTGCGTGCCTGCGTAAGCGAAGTCTGGGCGTCGAGCACATCGAGTTGCGTCCCGGTGCCGGCGGCAGCGCGCGCCTCGGCTTCGCGCAAGGCCTCCTCGGCTTCCGCCTGCACGGTTTTTTGCGAATCCAGCAACTCGCGGGCTTCGATGAATTGGGAATACGCCGTGCGCACCTCCAGTTCGATTTGCCGACCCGTGTCCTCGACCTCCGTCCTGGATTTTTCGTAAAGCGCCCTGGCCTGGATGACTTTTCCGCGCGTCAGCATCCCGTCGAAAATGTCCCAGGTCAATTGGGCCCCGGCATTCCAGCCATGCAAATCATGGCTCAAATCATCGGTAAATTGTGAATTATACCAACCGTAACCGGCGAACACCTGAACGGCCGGTTTATAGCCCGATTTGGCGTTGACGATGTTTTCGCGCTGCAAATCCTGCTGTTTGCGCAAGGTGGCGAGTTCGGTGCGATTCGCCAGCGCCTGCTCGATGGCTTGCGGCAGATCAATTTGATAGGGCTGGGCGTCGAGCGGGTCGGACAGGTCCAACGGAATATCTTCCCAAATATCGCGCGGTAGATTGTAGCCGAGCAGGTTGGCCAGGTTGTTCTTGGCAATGCGATAATTGTTTCGCGCCTGAATCAAGGCCGGCCGTTCGTTGGCGACGGCGACCTCGGCGCGCAGCACGTTAAAATGCGGCACCGTGCCGGCGTTATAGCGGCGTTGTTGATCCTCCAGTTCCTGGGCCAGAAGTTTCACGGACGCCTCGTGCACAACGATTTGCTGTGCCGCCAGCAAGACGTCGTAATAAGCCAGCCGCGTGTTCAACAGCGTATCGTCAACAACGGTCTGATATTGCAACAACGACTGCTCCTTGGTGAGCCGGGCGGCGCGGATGGCAGCGAGCATCTTTCCGCCTTCATAGACCGATTGAACAATCTTGATGCCGGCATTCCAATTTTCATGCGGCTGGGCGAAGCCCGGGGCCGTGATGGGAAACTTGTCAACCGCTTCCGGATCGGTATCCGTGTAATTGCCGGTGGCCAGCACCTGGGGCAAGGCCACGGCGCGGGTCTGGACCACCACACCGTAGGTGGCCTGTAAATCGCTTTTGGCCTTGAGAATCGTCGCGTTCTGGCTCAACGCCACGTTCAGACAGTCCACCAACGACAATGGCCGGGTGATCCAGGCCGGAGCGTTGGTGCCAGCAGCGGTGTTCTGCGCCGGGCCGTTCGAACAGGCAACGAAACAGACAAGCCACACCCGGAAAATAAATTTGATGGTTTTCATGTTGTTCAAACATTTTCAACGCCGTCCGCGCCTGGGCACCGCCGCTCCAGGCTTTGCCATTTTAGAGTCAGGAAGGTGTTTCATCGCGGCCAGCGAGAAGCGGGCGATGTGCCCGGCCAGTTGTTCCACCGCCGAGGCGTCCAGGCGTTGTTCCGGAAACAATCGGAAAATCATGGTCCGGCAATGATGATAAAAAACGCACTGGCTGACGACGCTAAAACAACATAACCGGACATTTTCGGCCCGGGCCGGACAACCGAGAATTTCCGCCACAATGCCGCGAAGCAGATCGGCCATCGGCTGCATGCGCTCGGCCACCAGCAAATCCAGCGCCTCGGTCGGCTCCACCATTTCACGGGACATCATTTTGCCAAACCACGCGGTGGAGCCGCTGTCGAAAATACGGAGCAAAAAGGACTGGATGAATGCCCGGAGCCTTTCCTCCGGCGGCGCGTCCGCGGCCACCCCCAGCAGCGGTGGATATTTTTTAAACGCCTCTTGTTGTGAACGGCTCAGAACCTCGGCGTAAAGGGTTTCCTTGTCGCCGAAATGGTAATTGACGGCGGCGATGTTCGCACCCGCCCGGCGGCATATTTCGCGGATGGTCGCATTGCGAAAGCCAACCTCGGCAAACACCCCGCCCGCAGCTTTCAAAAGCTGATTCCGCGTTTCTTCCTGCGTCGATGCTTCGGCACCGGAACCCGATTTCAAATTCATGTTTCAAACACTAAATTAAAACAATTGTTTGACATGTCAATAAAATTCTGGCAGGGTCGTTGGAAAAGAGATGCCAATGAAGACGGGCCGCACCATCGCTTTGTTCCTTTTACGGCTGCCGTGCCGGCGGGATTCCTTGGCGCCGTTCCATCACATATGAAAATGAATGGAAATCAATCAATGAGAGAGCAACCGGGTTTTGATCGGAAAATACAGGTTTCCCGCGCCTTTTACCCGTCTGTATTTTCCTCGATCGACATGTGTCTGCGAAATCGTTTGCTTCAAATGGTGGTCGCGCTCGGCACCGTGTTTATCGCCGGCTGCTCCCCGAATTCCTCGAATGAGTTTCAAGGCTACCTTGAAGGCGAATACGTTTATGCGGCATCGCCCCTGGGCGGCACGCTCCAAACTCTGGCTGTGGCGCGCGGCGACGGGGTCAAAACCGGGCAATGGCTGTTTACCCTGGAACGCCGTTCCGAAGCCGATGCCGCCCGCCAGGCCAGCAACAATCTGGCGCAGGCGAAAGCCAGCCTCGCACTTTCCGAAGCCCAATACGCCCGCCGCGAGCAGTTGCGCAATGATCAGGGGGTGATTTCTGCGGAGGAACTGGACCAGGCCCGGGCGCAACGCGATGCCAATCAGGCGCAGGTGGAAGCCCGGACTGCCGCGCTCGCCAAGGCGGACTGGTCGTTTGAGCAGAAGGAACAATTTGCGCCGACAAACGCGTTTGTTCAGGACACCTTGTATCGCGTCGGCGAATGGGTGGCGGCGGGCAGTCCGGTGGTTGAGCTGTTGCCGCCAGCCAACCTCAAGGTGCGTTTTTTCGTGCCGGAAGCAGCTTTGCCCAAAATCCAGCCCGGCCAAACCGTTAACGTGACGTTCGATGGCGTTAAACGTGTGTATTCAGCGACGGTAAACTACATTTCGACGCAGGCCGAGTTCACGCCGCCGGTGATTTACAGTCAGGAGAATCGCGCGAAGCTGGTTTACATGATCGAGGCAAAATTTTCTCCGTCGGACGCGGCGGATCTCCGTCCCGGCCAGCCGGTGGATGTGCGGATGAATCCTTAAGCCATGAACGCGAACGATCTCGTGATTGACGTGCAGGGCATCACGAAGCGGTTCGGCAACCGCACGGTCGTGAACAACATCCCCATGCAGGTGCGGCGTGGCGAAATTTACGGCTTCCTCGGCCCGAATGGCAGCGGCAAGACCACGTTTCTGCGGATGCTCTGCGGCTTGCTCACACCTGACGGCGGCAGCGGGCGCTGTCTGGGCTTCGACATTCGCAGTGAATCCGGCGAGATCAAAAAGCGCGTCGGCTACATGACGCAGCGGTTCAGCTTTTATGAGGACCTGACCCTCGAGGAAAATCTGGATTTCATCGCCAACATTTACGGTGTGCCGCAACGCAAGACCGCTGTTGATAAAAGCCTGGAACACCTCGGCATGAGCGAACGCCGCAAACAACTGGCCGGTGAATTATCCGGCGGCTGGAAACAGCGCCTCGCGCTGGCCGCATGCCTGATTCACGAACCGCAATTGCTTTTGCTCGACGAACCGACGGCGGGCGTGGATCCCAAGGCGCGCCGTGGTTTTTGGGAGGAAATCCACAAACTCGCCGCCGGCGGCCTGACCGTTCTCATCACGACGCATTACATGGACGAAGCCGAGCGCTGTCATCGGCTGGCCTACATCGCCTATGGCAATTTGCTCGCCAGCGGCAGCGTCGAGGAGGTGGTGAAGGCCGCCGGCCTGACCACGTGGGAAGTCACCGGACCGGATTTGCCGGCGCTGGCCGACAAAATCCGGGGCCAGCCGGGCGTCGAACAGGTCGTTGCGTTTGGCACCACGCTGCACGTGAGCGGACGCAACGCGGGGCAGTTGCGCGAAAGCGTGAGTCCGTGGATGACCGGCGCCTATCGCTGGGAACCGAGCGAATCCGGCCTGGAAGACGTGTTCATCAGCCTGATGGAAACGGCCCGGGACAATTTTTCATGAAACTTAAAAACCATCGTAGCAGCCGACGTAAGGAGGCTCTGGCTTTTTTTGCAAAAGTTGGAATGAGCCTCCTCACGTCGGCTGCTACAAAATGCAGGGAGCCGCGACCGTGAAACTGCACGAGTTCAACTGGCGGCGGTTCTGGGCGATTGTCGGCAAGGAATTCATCCAGATGCGCCGCGACCGGCTGACATTCGGGATGATGGTCGGGATCCCGCTGCTGCAACTTGTTCTTTTTGGGTACGCCATCAATTCCGATCCGAAACATCTGCCCACCGCGGTTTATTCGGCGGACAACAGTGTTTTTTCACGGACCCTGGTGTGGGGCCTGCGCAACAGCAGCTATTTTGACATCGTCCGCGAACCGAAAAACGAGGCGGACATTCAAAAAATGCTCGCCCAGGGCACGGTCCAGTTCGCCGTGGACATTCCAGTGGATTTTTCACGCAACCTGCTGCGGGGCAAAAAGCCGGATTTGCTGCTGGAAGCCGATGCGACCGATCCGTCGGCCATCGGTTATGCCGTGGGCGCGGTGAATTTGCTCGCCACCACGGTTTTGAACCGCGATCTCACCGGACCACTGGCCAAACTGCAGGGCGCACCGCCGCCGTTCAATCTGGTGGTGCATCAACATTACAATCCGGAAAACATCACCCAGTACAACATCGTGCCCGGCCTCATGGGCGTGATGCTGACCATGACGATGATCATCATCACCGCCCTGGCCATCACGCGCGAGCGCGAGCGCGGCACGATGGAAAATCTGCTGTCCACGCCGGCGCGGCCCGGCGAAGTGATGATCGGCAAAATCGTCCCTTACATCATGGTCGGTTACATTCAGGTTTTTCTGATTTTGCTGGCGGCGAAGTTTCTGTTTGATGTGCCGATTGTCGGCAGTGTGCCGCTGTTGCTGGCGCTGGCGTTTCTCTTCATCGTGGCGAACCTTGCCGTCGGCATCACCTTTTCGACGATCGCCCGAAACCAGCTTCAGGCCGTGCAAATGGCCTTTTTCTTCTTCCTGCCGTCGCTGTTGCTATCCGGCTATATGTTCCCCTTTCGCGGGATGCCAGGCTGGGCGCAGGATATCGGCGAAGTGCTGCCGCTGACGCATTTCCTGCGGGTGGTGCGAGGGATTTTGTTGAAAGGCAACGGCCTGGTTGAGGTGACCCCCGATCTTTGGCCGATTGCGCTGTTTTTGGTGGTGATGTTGTCCATTGGCATCAAACGTTACCGGCAGACGTTGGATTAAATAATTGGGTGATGTGTTTTAATTCAGTTGACCGCGCTAATGGTTTTCGTGTTAATCGGAAATACCTTTATGCCGGAACCGGACATCATAACTACGGTGAAAGACCCCGTCCGTAATCTGAAATTCCGTATTTTAGCTTATCGGAAATTGAGCGAGAATGAGGCGGGAGATATCATCAAGATTTATTTGTCGCGCCCTGAAGTCAGACAAAGGAAAACGACACTTCGCGACCAATTAATCACCATAACAACGGATATTGGGATCAAGCCAGGTACTTGACTTTCATTGGGATAAATCCAAGCGCAATCTAACGCACCATCACCAATAATTGGCATCATCACCACAACTTCTTGTTGACCAATAAGTTTCGCACTAAACTTGCAAATTTCCGTCACTTCGGTTCTCCTAAGCCTAAATGTGGCGACGAAGTTGCCTGGGTTTAGCAGTAGCAGCGGCCTTGACGGGACGGCTGATGGCCAGCCCCGAGTCTGGCGAGGTGAATCTGGATTATGTGGTCAAGCGTGCCGAGGAGCGGGCGCACCACCCATTTCACTCGCCGCGCGCCGACCTGCCGAAGGTGCTGCGGCAGGACAACCTCGATTATGACAAATACCGGGAAATCCGTTTCCGCCGCAACCAGGCCTTGTGGCGGGTGGAAAACCTCCCCTTCCGCATCGAATTTTTCCACCCGGGCTATCTCTATCAGGAACCGGTGCACGTGTATGAATTCACGGCGACCCATTTGCAACCCATCCGGTTCGTGCAGGATTTTTTCGATTACGGCGATCTGAACATTCAAAATGAAATTCCCGCCAACACCGGTTACGCCGGTTTTCGCGTCCTGTGTCAGTTGAACCAGACCAATCAATGGGACGAGCTCGGCGCCTTTCTGGGTGCGAGTTACTTCCGGTTGCTGGGCAGGGACCAGCGTTACGGCCAGTCCGCGCGTGGGCTCGCCTTGAACTGTGGTGAAATGGACCGGCCGGAGGAATTTCCCATCTTCACTGACTCGTGGCTCGGCAAGCCAAAAGAGGACGATACGGAATTGACGCTGTTTGCCCTGCTCGACAGCGTGAGTTGCACCGGCGCCTATCAATTTGTCATCCATCCCGGCGAGACGACCACGGCCAATGTCACAGCGGTGCTCTTTTTCCGTGACCCAAAGGACATTCCCGCGGCGGCTCCCAAACCGCAACTGCCCATCCAAACCATCGGGCTGGCGCCGTTGACCAGCATGTTTTGGTATGGCAAAAACTCGGAACGCAAATTTGATGATTATCGTCCGGAGGTGCATGACGCCGACGGCCTGCTCGTGCACATGGGCAACGGCGAGGTGCTCTGGCGTCCGCTGGACAATCCATCCGTCCTGCGTCATCAAATTTTTCATGCGCCGGACATCCGCGGCTTTGGCCTGCTGCAACGCGAACGCTCCTTCGCCGCGTATCAGGACATGTTTAACCTGTTTCAATTGGAACCCAGTGTGTGGGTGGAACCGCACGGGAATTGGGGTGACGGTGATTTGCACCTTGTCGAATTAAGCGCGAATTACGAAGGCCTGGACAATATTGTCGCGTTTTGGGATCCGAAAAACAAACCCGCGCCGATGCAACCCTACCAATTTGGTTACACACTCTCCTGGGAAAAGGGCAACGCGGACACGGCACTTTCCGAAAACCGGGTCGTGGCCACGCGCATTGGCCGCGATTCCGATGATTCAAGCGCCCGTCTCATTATGATTGATTTTACGGGCCCCAGGCTGGATGCCATTCCCCAGGACAATCCGCCGGAGGCCATTGCCAGTTGCAGCACAAACGCCGCGATTGTGGAAAACCAGGTGTTGCGCAATACTTTCCTCAAGACGTGGCGCGTCGTTTTGAAAATGCAGCCGAGACCGGGCAACGCCGATCCCGTGGACATCCGGTGCACGTTGCAAAATGGAACGAACATCCTGAGCGAAACATGGACCTACCAATGGAGTCCGCCCTGACCAGCCCGGGCGCGCTGACGGATGTCTCCGGCAGGCTGGCCGGCCGCCCGTTGGAAGAATGGAATGCCGCCTATGCCAAGGTGGAAAATTATTTCCACGCCCTGCGCATTCGCAACAAGGCATTGCTCGGCCAGCTGGTGCTCCGCGTGCTCGAACGCGCCATGAAGCGGGCACCCGCCGAACCCAACCATTCCACCACCCAGATTGCTGCCGAGGAAATGGACCGGATCGTGACCGAATGGTTCGCCGCGGTGCTGCAGGAACCGCCCACCAACGCCGACCAGATGCTTTCCACGCGCGGGCGGCTCGCCCTGCTCCTCGCCGACATGCCCGGCAAATGGCAGGATCAATTCCTCCGCCCCGGCCCCTGGCCGGCGGAATTTGTCGGCGCCATGCGTGAAACCTATTTGCGCGCCGGACCGGATTTTCAGCTTTCCAAAATGACGGCGCGTCCGTTTGACCTCGGCCCCATCACAACCCTGACCAACCTGGGCCGGGTTCCTTATTTGAAAATGGCGCTGGCCTGGACGTTGTTCACCCTGCTGCTGGTCGCAATTTTCTATTTCACCCACTGAACCATGCCCGGCGTCACTCCCCAGTCCGCTCCCGCGCCGGGCCAGTCGCCACCGCTGGTTTTGACTCCCCTGCCCCGGGTTCACCGCGGCTGGCGCGTGTTTGTTTTTTACTCCTCCGCCATGCTGTTGACGGGATTGGTTTCGATGCTTTTCGCCGATCTGCTCTGGCGCACGGGCTGGGCCGCCTCGCGGACCGTGCTGTTCGTCTTGTTTGTCATTTTGTTTCTGCTGATCGCCGTCGGCTGCATGCACGGCGTGTACGGCTTTGTCCTGCGTGTGTTCAGGGACCCCCGCCGCATCACGCAAGCGGATTACCACGCTCAAAGCATTGCCGGCACCAGCACCGCCATTGTTTTTCCCATCCACAATGAAAATATCGTCCGGGTTTATGAAGGCCTGCGCGCCACCTACGAGTCGCTCGAAAAAACCGGCCAGCTCGAACACTTTGACTTTTTCATTCTCAGTGATTCAACGGATCCGGACAAATGGGTGGAAGAGGAACGGCGCTGGTATGATTTGATCCGCGAACTCGACGCCTTGGGCCGGGTTTATTATCGCCGCCGGACGGACAATGAAGGCCGCAAGAGCGGCAACGTGCGCGACTTTCTCAACACCTGGGGCCGCCGCTATCGCTATTTTCTGGTGTGCGATGCCGACAGCGTCATGCGCGGCGAAACGCTCGTGGATTTGGTAAAGCTGATGGAGGCGCATCCCACGGTCGGCCTGGTTCAAACCGTGCCGGCGCTCGTCAATGCGGAATCGCTCTTTGGCCGCATTCAACAATTTTCCAACCGCCTCTACGCGCCGCTGTTTATCGCCGGCCTGAATTATTGGGCGCTGGATCTGGGAAATTATTGGGGGCACAACGCCATCATCCGCACCGAACCGTTCATGCAATTCTGCGATCTGCCGCAGCTGCCCGGACAGAAACCCTTTGGCGGCCAGATCCTGAGCCACGATTTTGTCGAAGCCGCGTTATTGTCGCGGGCAAACTGGGAGGTATGGCTCGCCTATGATCTCGAAGGCAGCTACGAGGAGGCCCCGCAGGGAATGATTGAAAATGCGCGACGCGAACGCCGCTGGTGCCAGGGCAATCTGCAGCACGGCCTCGTGCTGTTCGCCAAGGGCCTGCGCGGCGTAAACCGGTTGCATCTGCTGCTCGGTATTTCCGGCTATCTCGCCGGACCGCTGTGGCTGGCGTTTTTGCTGACGTTCAACTGGATCCACTGGTATCAGAAATATACCGGCCTGTCGAACATCACCGTCCATGCTTTCACGCCGTTTTTGAATTTGAGCGGCACAGCGCACGCCCTCCTGATTTTCATCATTTGCATGGGCTTTCTTTTTTTGCCAAAGGCACTGGCATTGATTGACCTTGCGTTTGATTGGGAACGCCGGCGCGCCTTTGGCGGTCTGGCGCGTGCCACGGTCGGCGTCGTGGGTGAAACCATTTTTTCAACGCTCCACGCGCCGTTGCTGATGCTCTGGCACACGCGTTTCGTCGTCACCAATCTGTTCGGCGCCAGTGTGGTTTGGAGCCAGCAAAAACGCGGCCCCGACGGTACGACATGGCCCTTCGCCATCCGGCGGCATTGGGGACACACATTGATCGGCCTGGTGTGGGGCGTGTTCATGTGGCGGTTGAATCAATATTTGTTCTGGTGGTTCACGCCGGTGTTCACGGGCATGGTGTTTTCCATTCCGCTCAGCGTGTGGACCAGCCGGCGCAGCCTCGGCGCGCGCGCGCGAAAACTCGGATTGTTTCTGACACCGGAAGAAACCAAACCGCCGCGGGAGCTGGTCTCTTTGCTCTCCCAGATGAAAATTCACGAAATCACCGCCGACAACACCCCGCCCCGTCCGCACGCCGGCCTGGCTGAGGCCGTACTGGACCCTTATGTCAACGCGATTCATGTTTCACTCTTGCGTGAAAAGCGGCTTAATCCCGTTTATGCCGAACAACTTGCCAGACTCGGAGTTGGACGCGAAAACGTCCGTGTCCTCGAAGAAAAATTGCTGGCTGAGGGTCCGGTCCCATTGACCTCGGTGGAACGGCTTTTGATCATGACCGACGCGCACGCGATGGTCTGGCTGCATCAGCAATCGTGGATGCGTTCGGGCGAATCCCTCGCGCCGTGGTGGCGGGCGGCCATTCAGGAATACAGCCGCCGCGATTAATCCAGCCCACCCGGCCATAATTCGGCCCAAAACGATATTGTCCATGCGATCCAACCGCTCTCATCTCCTGGTCTTTGCCTTCGTTGCGTTCATAACTGCAGTCCCCGGTCGCGCGCAAATGACAGTAACGCCCGACCAACCCGGTGGCGTGTATGAGGTCGGCGATGCCGTTCATTGGACCATTGAATGGAAGGGTGCGTCAAATGCGCCAGCGGCCCATTACGTCCTTAAACGCGGCGGCCTGAAAAACGTCGGGCAAGGTGACTTGAATTTCAGCAATGATGTCGCCGGGATGGAAACCAGGTTCGATGCGCCCGGCACAATGCTCGTGGAAGTGCAATGGCCGCCGGAAATTGACACCCATCGCGTCGTGGGTGGCGCCGTCGCCGCCCCGGACCGCATCCGGCCGGCCGCGCCGCCGCCGGCCGATTTCGACTCGTTCTGGAACACCCGGGTGAAGGAACTGAAAAAGGTTTCGGCGGATCCAAGGCTTGAAGCGGAAGCCAGCGAAAAACCCGGCGTGGCGTACTGGAAAATCACCATGAACAACATTCGCGGGACATACATCGAGGGCCAGGTTGCCCGTCCTGAAAAAGGCAAAAATTTTCCCGCGTTGCTTGTCTTCCAATGGGCAGGGGTTTACGGATTGCAGAAAAGCTGGGTGACGGACCGGGCGGCGGAAGGCTGGCTGGCGCTGAACATTGAACCGCATGACTTGCCGATTGATGAACCGACCAATTTTTACACCGACCAATTTGCCGGGGCACTCAAGGATTACTGGTCCATCGGCAATGACAACCGCGACACGAGCTATTTTTTGCGGATGTATTTGTCCTGCTATCGCGCGGTCGAATACCTGACGGCGCGCCCGGACTGGAACGGCAAAACGCTGGTGGTGATGGGTGACAGCCAGGGCGGACAACAATCCATCATGATTGCCGGATTGCATCCTAAAGACATCACTGCGGCGCTGGCGCTGGTGCCGGCCAACGGCGACACGCTTGCGCCCGAAGCCGGCCGCGCCCCCGGCTGGCCGCATTGGTATTTCAACACGGAAGGCAAAGATCCGGCAAAAGTGCGTGAAGCCGGCCGTTATTATGACATTGCAAACTTCGCACGGCACATCCGATGTCCCGTGCTCGTGGGACTTGGATTGAGAGACGAAACCTGCCCGCCCTCAAGCGTGTTGGCGGCGGTAAATGAAATTACTTCACCGAAGGAGGTGGTCATTCTGCCGATATCCGGCCATCAAGATGAGCACGGCACACAAAGCGGCTACGATCAGCGCCGTTACCGCGGCTGGCTGCCTGCCCTGCGGCAAGGCAAACCGGCGCCCATTAAGCAACCCTGAACCGCCGACCGGAAATTTTCCGATGCCAAACGTTACGGGGCCGGAATGATTTCAATCCCGTTGATCTCGGGGCTTTGCAAGTTGGTGGCAAAGGTAATGTCGAGTTTGCCGTCGGACACAATCACGTCGTTGACCGTTTCGATATAGGCAGTTTGTCCGGCGCCGGCCGCCTTCCAGACGTCAATATCCTTTAATTCATGTCCGCCAACCGTGACGGAAAAAACACGTTGTCCCGGCCCGGTGATCTCACTGTAGGTTTCGGCAAAATGCAACTTCACCGTGTATTTGCCGTTGGGAACCGTTTGGGAAAATGAAGTCATGCTGTAATGTTCGGTGCGGTAAATCGCCGGGTCCTTTGTGTTGGCAATCTGCACAGCGTCCCCCCGATCCACGGTGTCTCCATCCGCAAAACCCTGATCCGGAAGCCAGACGTTGCCTTCAGAATCGGTGTATGAGTTGGTGGCGCCGGCATCAATGCGGATTGCCTTCGGCGCGGGTGTGGTGGCAGTCATGGCGGGTGCCGGGGCCGGTGTGGGCGCGGGCGTGGCGGCGGCCGTCATGGCAGGTGCCGGGGCCGGCGCGGCCGCAGTCATTGCCTTGCCACCGGATGATTCTTTGCTGGCCTGGCAGCCGGCGAGCAAAAGAACCGCCAGCAACGGAATCAGCGATCCACATGACCTCAGGGTGAGATGTTTTTTACGGTTCATAGTATTCATGGTTTTGATTTGGGGTTGTAAATGCTTGCCTCAGATGCTGCAAGCTCGGCAGCTCAACGACAAGAAAAAAATTCCAGGCGAACCTTCGTATTCCCGTTGGATACCCTTATTGTTTGCTGAGACGCAACAGCAGGACATCATGCCCTGGCAATTCGGCGTTCAAAGGTTTCTCCGTGGTTCCCAGGTCCTTTTTCGTCCATAGATCGCGGACACGATACACGGTCGTGTCGAACCCAGCCTCTCTTTTGGACAGATCATCGCTGACTTTCTGTGTTTTCCAAACGAACTGCACCTTTTGCGGCCGGGTGCTGCGGTTGAGCACGCACATCGCCCAGTCCCCGTCCACAAGCGGCTTGAACCAGACTTCCCGGGAGCCGTCCGTGGAATACTGAAATCCCTCAATCCCCAGCTTGTCCTGATCCACGGCGATGGCGTCCGGGTTGGTCAGGATTGTCAAGGTGTCCTTGGACATGCTCCCCAAATCGTTCCCGGCAATGAGCGGCGCCGCGAGCATGCACCACATCGAAAAATGCGCCCGATCTTCATTGACCGTCATGCCGTTGCCGACTTCGAGCATGTCAGGATCGTTCCAGTGTCCGGGTCCGGCGTGCTTCCGCAGTCCTTTTTGCATATCCAGAATTTGCAACACTCCCCATGAATACCATGTTCCGTGACTTATTTTGCAATCGAAGCAATCGTAAATGTCGCCGGTCGTGCGCCACAGATTGCCGACATCACCCGCCCATTCCCATGGCTTGTTGTTGCCCCATTCGCAGATGCTGAAAACCATCGGCCGCCCGGCCGCATGCAACGCATCCCGCATGGTGGTGTAGGCACCCTTGGCATTCAAATCTTCGCAACCGCACCAGTCATATTTCAGATAATCAATGTCCCATTGGGCGTACATTTGGGCGTCTTGATATTCGTGTCCCCGGCTGGCGGGCTTTCCGCCGCAGGTCTTCGCGCCGGCATCCGAATAGATTCCCAGCTTCAATCCCCTGGAGTGAACATAATCGGCCAGCGCTTTCATCCCCGAAGGAAACTTCCTGGGATCCGGATGGATGAACCCCTGGTTGTCGCGCTCCCCCTCCCACGTGTCGTCAATGTTGACGTACTGGTATCCCGCATCCTTCATGCCCGAGGAAACCATCGCGTCGGCGGTTTGCCGGATCAGTTCCTCGTTTACGGCGGCGCCGAATTTGTTCCAACTGTTCCAGCCCATCGGCGGCGTCAATGCGAGATTGTCGAACTTCTGGCCGTAGGCGCTGACACAGGCCAGACAGATAAAGAGAAGAATTTTTTTCATGGCGGTTACAAGGTCCGGTTTCCAAAAGCATGGTTAACGCGCGCTGCAACGCAAGGCGATAATGGGAATGACCGGATTTTGAACAGATTGAAAGCCAGCTCGCACTTCCAACCCATCGGGTCACCCGGATTTAATGCGCCGGCTGAAACATCACATTTTCCGCACTTCAACCCCTCGCGCCAGCCGTTCCACGTCTTCCGGGTTCACCTCGCCCGGCAGGGATGTGAGCGCGTTAGCCGCACCGGCAGCGCCGCCCCAACGGCAGGCTTCGCCCAAATCATCACCGCGCAACAGACGCGACACCAGTCCGGCGGTGAAAGCGTCACCCGAGCCAATCGGGTTCACCGTCTTGATTCGCGGCCCAACGATTCGCCAGAGATCTTTCCCGTCAAAGGCCAGGGTCGGTTCCTTTCCCGCCGTCACAACCGCCCGTTGCGCGCCGCGCTCACACAATTCACGCATCGCCCGCATCACTTCCGCATCATCCTTGAGCGGGCCGTTCAGGGTCGCCGCCAGCTCGGACCGGTTCGGTTTGACCAATCCCGGCCTCGCTTTTAACGCCTCGATCAAGGCGGCCCCCTGCGCGTCCACCACGGAAAGCGCCCCGCCGGTTTCCGCCAATCGCACGCAAGCGAAATACAAATCCACCGGCCCGCCGGTGACAATGGTTCCCGACATCACCATGGCCCGGCATTCGGGCACCCGGCGGCAGAGGACTGTCATGAGTTTGTCGAAGTCCGCCGGTTCAACCGGCCGGCTTTCCTCCACCAGTTCTGTGTGCGTGCCCGCCGATTCGTCAATCACCGTGTTGCACTGCCGCGTCCGGGTTGACACCGTCACAAAATCAGATTCGACGTCCTTCGCCGCCAGGGCCGCGCGCAAAAATTCCCCGCGGTCGCCGCCAAGAAAGCCGGTTGCCACCGGATGCTCGCCCAGCGCCTTCAGCACTTTCGCCACGTTGATGGATTTGCCCGCCGCGCCCTCGAGCGTGGTGGCGGCGCGGTTGACGGCGTCCAGCGTCAGGTGGCGGAAAATCATCACCCGTTGGGCCGCCGGGGTTGTGCCAATGCACAGGATTTTCATTGGATTCATTTTTGAACGCGGCAACCAGGGTGGAATTCCAGCCATCTCCACCGGTCCGTGTGCAAACTGTCACCTTTCACTCAGCCCTCCAGCCTGGCATCCATCGTAATGGTCGCCTTGAGCAGACGAGAAATCGGGCAGCCGAGCTTCGCCACATTTGCCACCCCCAGGACTTTTGACCGGTCGGCGCCGGGAATTTTTGCGATCACATCCAGGTGCGACGACGTGACCGTCCAGCCCGCGTCGTTCTTCTCCAGCGTGACCGTCGCCTGGACGGAGATGAAATCGGGCGTGATGCCGGCCTTGCTCAGCTCCGCCGCGAATGCCATCGCAAAGCAGCCCGCGTGCGCCGCGGCGATCAACTCTTCAGGATTCGTGCCGACGCCATTCTCGAAACGCGTGCTGAAGGAATATTGCGTGTCCCGGAGCACGCCGCTCTCGGTGGAGATGCTGCCCTTGCCATCCTTCAAACTGCCGCGCCAGACTGCCGATGCTTTGCGTTTCATTAATTTCCTTTCAATGGTCGGAACGTGAACCCGCTCCAGTGCGGAGAGACTAGCGTGAGTTCGTGAAAATCACAAGCGGGCGACCAATCAAGTTCCGGCGCGGGGCGCGGCCACCGCAGGCTAGATTGAACCGGGCCGCGCTTCCCAACCATCGCGCGCCATCACCTTCGCCGCCCATCCCTGATGGCAACCTTTCTTGATTGCAACTTTTCCGCTCCTTTTCTAGAGTTTTCCATGCGAAAGATGGTAAAAACGTGGCTGGCTCAGCTGGTGCCGGATATGGTTTTTTGGCGTACGGTTCAAGGTTTGAAAGTGGCGCATTCAACCCGGAATTCGCCGTGGGCGTATTGGCCGCGCAACATGGATGGAGCAACTGAGTGTGAAGGCGTTGGCGAGATTCTTCGCAAATTGAAACCCGGCGTTTTCTGGGATGTCGGCTGCAACATTGGTTATTACTCCCTCTACGCTGCAAAACTCGGATGGGACGTGTACTCCTGGGACCTCGGCCAGCGGGCGATCGAACTTCTGCAGATCAGCGCCGGGCGCAACCATCTGAAGGTCGTGAGCCAGGCAAAGGCTTTTACGGACAAGCCGGTACATTACCATGAAGCCGGCTCTGCCCATGCTGGAAACCGGGTGGCCTTGGACCCCCAGGGACCTTTGTCCATGACGTGGAAAAATGCGGCCGGGATTTACCCGGCTCCAAATTTTTTAAAGATGGATATTGAAGGCGCCGAAATTGACTTTTTGGAAGACAAGGAATTCCAAAAATGGATTACCGACAAGCGGATCACCCTGGTCATGGAGCTTCACCATCCTTCCTGCCATTATCATCTTGCCCGGTGGAGGCAAGGGATCTGCATCAACGATCGCTTTTTTGTTTTGCCCCCAACTGACGAAAACTGAACAGGTGGATTTGGCTGATTGCCGGCTGCCTGTTCCGCCCGCAAACCTGTCATCGGTTTCGAACCATCACTCAGGTTGCCACAATCACCATCCATAACACACCGAAGCGGTCGGCAACCATGCCGAAACGCGGCGAAAAGAATGTCCTGGCCAGCGGCATTTGCACCTGTCCCCCGTCGGCCAGAGCCGCGAACAGCCGCTCCGCCTCGGCTTCGGTGGACACACTCAGCGATAACGAGAAGCCCTGGAAATTCGGCTTTCCCGCGCAACGCCCGTCGGACGCCATCACCGTGTTCCCACCGATGCGCAGGTTCGCATGCATCACCTTGTTGTCGGAGCCGGGCGGACACATGCCGGGCTGGGGCGGTTCGGGACTGTCCTTGAAGCGCATGAGCATGTTCACCTCCGCGCCAAGCGCGCGGCGGTAGAACTCGATAGCCTCCTCGCAACGGCCTTCGAAGAACAGGTACGGTTCAACAACGAGATTGTTTTTTGTCGTGTTCATTATTTCTCTTCCTGCTTGGTCAGCTCTTGATCCGGTTTTGTTCAATCAAGGCGGCAAATTTTGCCACCAGGGAATTCCATCCATGATTGTGCTGGTCGGAATCTTCCTGGTCGGGGAAGCCTTCGTGCACCAGCGTCAGGCGCGTGGTTTTGCCCAGATCTTCAAAATCCACCGTCACCACGCTGTCCGGCATCGCGTAGTGCTCCCATTGCCAGGTGAATTGCAGGCGTTCGTTCGGGACAATTTGTTTATAGGTGCCGATGGCAATATGATCGCCGTTCTTGGAAACCATGTGGACGCGATACGACCCGCCAACCCGCACATCGGCGGACAGGCTCCGGCATTCGACTTCTTCCGGGCTGAACCATTGCGCCAGTTGTTTCGGCTCGGTCCAGGCCCGGTACACCAGCCCGCACGGGGCCTGGATGACACGGGTTACGGTGACCTTTCGACCGGCAGTTTGTTTGATGGGACTATTTTTTGTGCTCATTTTTTTCTCCTTGGTTTGTAGTTTTTTTAGATATTCGTCCAAACGATCCAGGCTCCCCTCCCAGAAACGGCGATATTCCTCAATCCACTGCGACGCCTGTTTCATCGGCGCAGCCTCCAGTTTCAGCCGATGCACCCGCCCCTTGCGGCGGCGTCGAATCAATCCGGCGTCTTCCAGCACGCGCAAATGCTTCGAAACCGCCGGCAGCGACATGGCATACGGCCGCGCCAGATCCGTGACGCACCGGTCGCCGTGGGCGAGGTGCTCCAGGATATGCCGGCGCGTCGGGTCCGCCAGTGCCGCAAACGTGCGGCTCAACAATTGCGGTGAACATTTAACCATATGGTTAAGTATTAACGTGTCACGACCAACAATGCAAGTAAAATTTTAGGGCGCGTTTGCTTGAATAAACGGGGGTCCGACCATCCCATTCCACTTTTTTCGTCGCATCAATGCCCGGCTTGCTGACGGCGGCAATTTTGCTCATCATGGCAACCGGCCATTGCCCCTGGCGATCAACCTAAAAATCGTGACGTGCTAAAGGTGCCTTCACAAGCTGCCTCATCCCGGCGGTATCGCGTCGAGCTGATCACCGCGGAATCCGAGGCATCGCGCCTGGTGCGTCACCGGCGCTTGATCCGGTTTCCGCAGCTCACGATGCCGCTGTTGGCGGGCTGCACGCCAGACCACTGGGAGGTGAGCCACACGGATGAGATCGTCCAGCGCGCGGATTTCGACCAGCGCGTGGATCTGGCCGGCATCACCGCGAACACCCCGGCCGCCCCGCATGCTTACTCATTGGCCGCGGAATTTCGCCGGCGCGGCGTGCCGGTGGTGATTGGCGGGCCGCACGCAACGCTGCTGCCCGGGGAGGTGCTGGAACATGCCGATGCGGTGGTGATTGGTGAAGGCGAGCTGGTCTGGCCCGAACTTCTGGCGGATTTTGAGCGCGGCGAACTCAAACGCATTTACCAATCCTGTGCCCTGCCGGACCTGAAGAAAATGCCGGCGCCACGCTGGGATTTGATCAAGGGCCGCGGGTATGGCAAAGGCGTGACCATTGCCACGCGCGGCTGTCCGTTTGCGTGCGACTATTGCACGGTTCCCCAGATGTATCAGCGCCGCATGCGCTATCGGCCCGTCGGCGAAGTCGTGGACGAAATCCGGCGGATGCCCGGGCGCGCCCTCATCCTGTGGGACGACAACCTCGGCGCCAATCACGACTACGCGAAGGAATTGTTCGCGGCCATCGCGCCGCTGAAACGCTGGTGGACGAGCCAATGCACCGCGGACGCTGCGTTCGACGACGAGTTCCTGTCGCTGGCGGCGCGCAGCGGATGCAAGGCGCTGTTCCTGGGTCTGGAAACGATTTCGCAGGCGAGCTTGAACGTCGCCAACAAGCGGCATAACCGCGCGGACGAATATCGCGAAGTCATCCGGCGATTTCATCATCATGGCATGGCGGTGCAGGCCGGCGTCGTGTTCGGATTCGATCATGACGACCGCTCGATTTTCCGGACGACGGTCGAGTTTTTTCGCTCGGCCGGGCTGGATTCCGCCACGGTGAGCGTGTTGATTCCCTTTCCGAATACCCCGCTGTTCCGGCGGCTCGATGCGGAGGGACGGATCCTCACGCGGGACTGGTCAAAGTATAACGGCAAGAAAGACGTGGTCTTTCAGCCGGCGCTGATGTCGCCGCGCGAGCTGTTGATGGGCATGGAATGGGCGGCCCGGCGGTTCTATTCCCTGGGTTCCATCATCGAACGAATGGCCCGCTCGCGGACGGGCCTGTGGTGGAATCTTGCGCGCAACGTGGGTTATCACCTGGCTCTGCGAAATTTTGATAACGTGGGCTTCAATCCGGAATGCGTTCCGGGAGGACAAGCCGGCGGCCCGCAGGAACTGGAGACGATCCATGCGGTGATGAACCAATGACCCAGGGTAGCTCGTGCCTCGCAACCCTGGGCTTTGGGACGGAATCCCGTTGGGATTCTCAGATGGCGATTTCGCGCCGCAACAACCGCAGGACAGCCTGCGCGTGATGAATTTTGCGAAAAATTTCGGGCTGGAAATCCTGCCGCTGCCGGGTGCGTGAGCAGGACTTTGTCTGTAACCGTGTCGCGACAATCCCAACGGGATTGCGACCTCCAGCCCAAGGTTGCGAGGAACGAGCTACCTTGGGTCAGAATTTCGAAATTAATTCAACCGCAATGCGGTTGCGGCAAATCCCTCGACGGCGGGAATTTAATCCCAAACATATTTCTCGTCCCACTCGATTTCATGCCGACGCAACAACGCGCGCAATTCGTCCTGAAATCCAATTTTGCGATGATGTTCCTCCTGCCCGGCAATGTATTTCTTCACCGGCTCAAGATTGGATTGGCTCACAGAAAAATCCGCGTAGCCACCTTGCCATTCGAAGTCGGCGTAATCACGACCGCGCTCCTTTAGCCATGCATTTGAAACACGTTTCAATTCCTTCACCCATTCCGCCTGCGTGACGGTGCGACCAAAACGCGCGAGTAAATGAACATGATCTTCCACGCCGCCAATCTAGATCGGTGCACAATCGAGTTGTTTGGAAATGCCGCCGAGATACGAGTGCAGCGCGTCGCGTGTAGGTTTATCGCGCAGCAGCGGACGGCGGTCTTTGGTGGAGAAAACAAGATGAATGTAAACGGCGGACAAGGACTGGGGCATGGAACGAGATTGTCAAAATTGAAATCCGTGCGCCAGCGTGAACGTGACACGTGGAACGCGATTTGGATGCCCCAACGGGGCATCGGCCTTCAGCCCAAGGTTGGCGCATCAGCGCCTACCTTGGGTTCGCGTTCCGAAATGGAAACAACCTCAACGAGGTTGTGGCCGTTGGTGCGCGGATGAAAACAGAATGGCCGCAACCGCGTTGCGGTTGACGATATTTTCGGGACGATGACCCAGGGTAGCGCGTGTTGCGCAACCCTGGGCTTTGGGACGGAATCCCGTTGGGATTCAAAAAAGGCGTTCAACCCACAGCAACCGCAGGACATCACCGGCCATTAAGTATGGATTGCCTTCCATTTTAGATTCCTTTCCCAAAAAGCTTTTCCACCTTCGCCTTCACCGCTTCATCCATTTTTATCAGCGGTGGCCAGCCGCGCTTGTGGCCTTCGCCGGGCAATTTCTTCGTCGCGTCTATGCCGAATTTGCTCCCCATTGCTATTTCGCTCGTCGCATGGTCGAGCACGTCGGACGGGCCTTTGGTGAAGATGCTGTCGCGCTGCGGGTCGGTGTTGGCGCAGAGGCGGAACAGGACGTCACTCGTGTTGTGCACGTCCACGTCGTCGTCCACCACCACGATGTATTTTGTGAACATCATCTGGCCCATGCCCCACAACCCGTGCATGATTTTATACGCCTGCATCGGATAGGTCTTCTTGATGCTGACAAAAACCAGGTTGTGGAACACGCCTTCTGCCGGCAGCGCGATGTCCACGATTTCCGGGAAGTTCATCTTGAAAATCGGCAGGAACAGTTTCACGCTCGCGCCGCCGATGTAAAAATCCTCCATCGGCGGTTTGCCGACAATTGTCGCCGGATACACGGCGTCCTTGCGATGCGTGATGGCGGTGATGTGAAAGACCGGATACGGCTCGGGCAAAGTGTAATAGCCGGTGTGATCGCCGAACGGGCCTTCCTCGCGCAATGGTTCCTTCGGGTCCACGTAACCTTCGATGACGAAGTCGGCATTGGCCGGCACTTCGAGGTCGTTCGTCTCGCATTTGACGAGTTCGACGGATTTTTTGCGGAGATAACCGGCCAGCAGGAATTCGTCGAGGCCGTCGGGCAGCGGCGCGGTGGCGGCGAAGGCGTACACGGGGTCGCCGCCGATGAAAATGCTGACCGGCATGCGCTGGCCGGTTTCGTAATAACGCCGTCCATGCCGCGCAGCGACCTTCTGGAGCTGCCAATGCATGCCGGTGGTGCGGTCGTCGTAAATCTGGATGCGATACATGCCCACGTTGCGTTCGCCGGTGTCGGGATCGCGCGTCACCACGCAGGGCAGCGTAATAAACCTGCCTCCGTCCAGCGGCCAGCATTTTTGGATGGGCAAATTGGCCAAAGTAGCGCAGCCGTCCCGGCTGCCAGGCGTTTCACTTCCCTTTTGCCCGTGCAGGCGGGACGCCCGCGCTACGTTGATGTCCGGTGCGCCCGGCCACGGCCCGGTGCGGGTTGGCGGAGCATCAAACCGATGCACCACTTCCTTGCACGGCCCAGTTTTCACAACCTTCGGTTTGGCGTGGCGCAAATCGAGGGCCTGGCCGAGCAATTTGATGGCTTCGCGAAAACTGGTCGGCGGCCTGGCCTTCATCAGCGAGCCGAGTTCGGCGGCGACTTCATCCACGGAATTCGCGCCCAGGCTCATGGCCATGCGCTGGTGCGAACCCATCGTGTTGATGGCGAGCGGGAACGGTGAGACGTCGCCGTTGACAGTGGGCTTCTCGAACAGCAGCGCCTTGCCGCCGCCGGGCAATTTCATTTCGTGGTCGGCGATTTCGGTGATTTCGAGTTCGGTGGCGACGGGCTGGGCGATGCGTTTGAGTTCGCCGGCGCGGTCGAGGTGCCCGACAAAATCGCGGAAGGATTCGAAAGCCATACGCGCGCGAGGTTAACAGAATTGTGGCGCGGCGCAATGCGTAGCCGCGTTCGTGAGAACGCGGAATCCGCGTTTTAACAAACGCGGCTACGATGTCACTTCGGCAGCAAATCGGCGATCGTAGAGCGATCTTCTTTTTCAGGCGGCCGGTTCCGCGGTGTCCGCCGGCGGATTGGCAGCCGGTGGCAATTCAATTTTTCGCCAGACCAGCCATAGCAAAAAACCCGTAATGGCGCCGCCCACATGCGCAGCGGAGGAAACCCGGTTGAACCCGGCGATTTGTTCATGCACGCCCCAGCCTTGCAACCCAAACCAGACCAGAAACAAGGACCAGGCGGGGAACGAAACCCACTTGGGGATGATGATGAAGCCGAAACGCATCAGAACGCCGAGTTGGGCGTGCGGAAATTTCAGCGCATAGAACGCAATCAACCCGGAAATCCCGCCGCTGGCGCCAATGCAAGGCATCGGGTCGTGTGGATTGATCATCACATGGGTGAGGTCGCCGACCAGGGTGGCCAGGAGCATCAGCAACAGCCAGCGCCAGCGTCCCAAATAATCCTCCACGTGATCGCCGAAGACGACGAGGAAGTAGAGATTGCTGGCCAGATGCCAGATGCCGGCGTGAATAAAAAAGGAGGTCAGCAGCGTCAACCCGCCGTAACGCCAGGCTTCGGCGGGAACCAGGCCGAAACGCTGAATCGCGGCCGGCAAATCATTGAAAGCCCAGACGCTGACGGCGGCAATCACCAACGCGAGTGAAAACGTCAACCACGGTACACGGGCAAAGGGCGCGGGGTCCTGCTCCACCGGCAGGCCCAAAACCCCGGGAATGGTCTTCCAATCCACGTTAATACCCGACAATGGATCTTGTTCCTTGCGCGCCTGCTCGGCGATTTGCCGGACTTTGGCCATGGCGATCGCTTCGCGCGCCGCCTGGGGCAAATCGTCGCCGGGTTCCCTGGGTTTCGGCGGAATCGCTTCAAATTCCCGGGGGTCAAACCAGACAAATTCGCAACGTTTGCAAACCCCGAGCTTCAACGGCTGGCCGGCAACGCCAATCGTTACTTCCGCCATGTGGCGCGAGCAAATCGGACAGGCCCGTCCGGTATCGCTGTCGTTGTTGATGGTGCGCAGCCAGATGCTGTTGACGCGGTCGTTTCCAATGGTGGCCCGCAACACGGAAATGCCCACCGCCCGACCGCCACAACCGTCACAGTTCCAGAACAAACCCTCCGGCCCCCGCGTGCGCGTCAGCGTGCTTCCGCAATTTGGGCAGGTGAACATAAAGTCATGTAGCCGTGTTCGTGAGAGCGCGGAATCCGCGCTTTTACAAACGCGGCTACATCGTTACTTCGGCAGCAAATCGGCCACCAGCGCGCGTTCTTCCTTCAATTCGTTCACGGTCGCGTCAATTTTGCCGCGGCTGAAGTCGTTGACGGGAACGCCTGGCACAATTTGCAATCGATTGCCATCACTCCGCACGGGGAACGAACAAATCAAACCCTTCTCGATGCCATAACTGCCGTCGGAGCAAAGACACACGCTGTGCCAGTCGCCGGCGGGCGTCGGCTCGACGATGGACCGGACGCTGTCCACGACGGCATTCGCCGCGCTGGCGGCGCTGGACAAACCGCGCGCCTTGATGATGGCCGCGCCGCGCTGCTGCACGGTCGAAATAAATTCGCCTTTGAGCCAGGCTTCGTCGGTAATGACGCTGGTGGCGGGCTGGCCATTGATTTTCGCGCTGTAAAAATCGGGATATTGCGTGGCCGAATGATTGCCCCAGATGGCCACGTTGCTGACGGCGGTGATGTCCACGCCGGCTTTTTTGGCGAGCTGGGCCTTGGCGCGGTTTTCGTCGAGCCGCGTCATGGCAAAGAACCGGTCGCGGGGAACATCCGGCGCGTTGTGCATGGCGATGAGGCAGTTGGTGTTGCACGGATTGCCGACGACATGAATGCGCACGTCGCGCGCGGCGTTTTTTTGGATGGCGTGGCCCTGGCTGATGAAAATTTTGCCGTTGATGCCGAGCAAATCCTTCCGCTCCATGCCGGCCTTGCGCGGGACGCTGCCGACGAGCAGCGCCCAGTTCACACCGCGAAACCCCTCGTCGAGACTGGCCGTCGGCACGATGCCCTTGAGCAGCGGGAACGCGCAGTCATCGAGTTCCATCACCACCCCGCCGAGCGCGGGCAACGCGGGTTCGATTTCGATCAAATGCAAAATGACGGGCTGGCCCGGTCCGAACATCGCGCCGGAAGCGATGCGGAACAAAAGCGAGTAACCGATTTGGCCGGCAGCGCCGGTGACTGCGACTCGAATGGGTGTCTGGCTCATAAAAATTTTGGGTGCAAGTATGTTGACGCAATCAGGTTGGCGCAAGCGCGGAACGGTCCTGTCATATTTTTCTTGGCAAATTTTTGTTTCCGGCGTAGAAACGGAGTGTTCTTTGAAACGGACGGGCGTTGGTCCGTCCATCATTGCAGTCAAATGTCAGGGAATCCGGTGAAAAACCGGAACGGTTGCGCCACTGTAACGGCTACAAATTCCAATGCCACTGTTTCGCTTGCGAAACGGGAAGGCGGAATGAGGTTGGAGGCCGAAGTCAGGATACCGGTTTGGCTGTGCTCGTCGCGGTTGTTGTAGCGGCGGTCTGTGACCGTCGCCGTAATAACCGGCTTCTCCGTCAAAGAGAAGGATGAGGCCAGCCTGTCAGACGATTTTTGACAGGATTCGTTGGATGCCTTCATTCTCCGTTTTGCCGGGGTCTGGAGGTTTTTTATTTTCACAATCTTCAAACTCCGCGCTGGTCTCTCAACCGTAAACCTGTTCCGTGATTTTTCGCGGAACCCAATTGAAAGATCAGCCTATGCAAAAAGTCCGTTTAACGCTGGCCCTGGCCGGCGTGTTAATCACTCCCAGCATCACCCACGCGCAATTTGCCAGCAGCGTAACGGCTTACACCGAGGGTGACGGCGTCATCGCCGGTTACACTGATCCGATGGCCGCGTTGGGCGCCCCGTCAACCCAGACCGTTGACCCGGATCCGGTTTATGGCGGCACCTTTCCGGTTGACCCGTTTGATGCGCCGTACCTCCCCAACCAGATAACCGGGGTGGGCACCGGTGGGTCCCTGACGCTGCAGTTCAATACGCCGATTCTGAACAACCCAAACAATCCGTTCGGCGTGGATTTCATCATCTTCGGCCACGCCGGGTTCATCGAAGACTTCAGCACCGGCACCGCCGCTGACGGCTCGTTTTACACCGGTGGCGCCAGCGACGTGCGCGTATCGGTGAGCGCCGATGGCACGACTTTTTACACGTTAAACCCTGCATTGACGCCGGCAGTGGACGGCCTGTTCCCGACTGACGGGAGCGGCAATCCATTTCTGCCGGTGAACCCCGCCCTGACCGCGGCCGATTTTGCGGGCCAGGATTTGGCCGGCATCCGCTCGCTCTACCACGGGTCGGCCGGTGGCGCCGGTTTCAGCCTGGCCTGGGCGATCGACTCCAATGGCCAGGGCGTGTCATTGCCGTCCGTTGATTATATCCGGCTGGACGTTCTGAGCGATGGATCGCCGGCGTATATTGACGCGATTTCCGTGGCGCCCGAACCAGCAACGTTGACTTTGGCCATTGCCGGTGCCGGGTTGTTTTTACTGCGCCGGCGCGCCTGACCACATGCGCCTCTGTCTGCTCTTTTTGTGGGGCCTGGTTGCCGCCTCGGTTGGCGCGGCGGCAACCATTCAAGAAGATTTCTCCGGCAATCCGCAATCGGACGGCTGGAATATTTTCGGCAGCACCAACCTGTTCCAGTGGGATTCCGCGAATCAAAATCTCGATGTCACCTGGGATTCATCACAATCCAACAGTTACTTTTACCATTCGCTCGGAACGGTTGTGGCGAAATCGGACAATTTCGGCATTTCGTTCGACCTCCAGCTCAGCAACATCGTCGGCGGCGTCAATCACGCCAAGCCCGCCACATTTGAACTGGCCGCGGGTTTCATCAATCTGGCCAGCGCCACCAGCACCAACCTCGAACGCGGCGTTGGCGTCAATGCCGCGCACGGCGCCCGCAACCTTTGCGAGTTCGATTATTTTCCCGATTCCGGATACGGCGCAACCATTTCACCGACGCTGATCTCCAGCAACAACCAATTCGCCAGCGTGTTTGCCCATCCATACACCCTCGATCCGGGCGCGCGGTTTCACGTGACGATGACCTACACCGCGAGCAACCAAACCTTGCAAACCATCGTGACCCGCAATGGCAACTCTTTCGATTCGACCAACACGGTGTTGGGCACCAACTTCAGTGATTTCCGTCTCGATCAGGTCGCCGTCAGCAGCTACAGCGATGCGGGCGCGGGCGGTTCGCTGCTCGCCCAAGGGACCATGGATAATTTTGTCGTCACCGTCCCGCCGCCGCCGGCGCAAAATCTTGCCGGCAGCTTCACCAACGGCTTCTGGCAGGCGCAATTTCTCAGCCAGAGCAACTGGCTTTATACCCTGCAACGCTCGGTGGATTTTCAATCATGGACAAACGTTTCGTCCACGACCCTGGGCAATGCGACGAATCTTTTTCTAACTGACACCAATCCGCCGGGGACCGCGGCGTTTTATCGAATCAGCGCTCAAAGACCATGAATGGCAAGGCCGAAAGTCGAAGGTCGAAGGTCGAGCGCCGAAACCTGGCGCCGCGCGGGATTTCCTGCCCTCGACCAACGCCTGCCTTCACGCTGGTGGAACTGCTGGTCAGCATCGCCGTGATTGCGATCCTGGCAGCAATACTTTTACCGGTGTTGAATCAGAGCAAACAATCAGCCTGGCGCACGGAATGCACCAGCAACCAGCGCCAACTGGCACTGGCAGCGGAAATGTATTGGGACGACAATCACGGCGATTGTTTTCAATGGCTGTACAACACAACCAACAGTGACGGACAACTTTATTGGTTCGGCTGGCTGCAATCGGACACGACGCCAGAAGGCCAGCGGGTGTTTGATTTGTCCACCGGCAGGTTGTATCCGTACCTCAACGGCAGCAATGTGCGGCTTTGTCCGGCGCTTTACGCCATGCCGGCGCAACTCAAATTGAAAGGCGACGGCGTGATTTTCAGCTACGGCTACAACAAATCCCTCTCACCGGCAGGAATCAGTTCAACGCCCGTGAATGTGAACAAAATCCCGCACCCGACGCGAACCGCGCTCTTCGCCGACGCCGCGCAGGTCAACGATTTTCAAGACCCCGCTTCGCCCGACAACCCGATGCTCGAGGAATGGTATTACCTTGACGTGGACACAAATTTTACCGGCGCGAATTACTATCCCAACGGCCATTTCCGTCATAATCAAAAAGCCAACGTGGTCTTCTGCGATGGGCATGTGGGAATGGAAATCATGCTGCCCGGCTCGTTGGATCAACGGCTGCCCAATCAATTTGTCGGCCAGTTGCGCCCGGAGATTTTGACGCTCCAGTGAAGTTTACACCCCAATCTGTTTATGGATTACCCCGCAAATTTTTTGCGACCATTTCTCCAAAACCTTTGCGTCGCGGCCTTCAAGGAGCAACCGCGCCTTCGGTTCCGTGCCGGAATAGCGTAGAAAGACCCGCCCGCCCTGCCCTTTCAATTCCGCTTCAGCCTCACTGACCAGTTTCATCACGCCATCAAGCTGATCGAACGGCTTTTTCTCGCGCACGCGGATGTTCGTGATCAGTTGCGGAAAGCGCGTCCAGCATTTTGCCAGTTTGGAAAGCGGCGTTCCCCGGGCACGCATGATTCGCAAAATCTGCAACGCAGCCACCAGGCCGTCGCCCGTGGTGCCGAAGTCGCGGAAGATCAAATGGCCGCTCTGTTCGCCGCCAAAGTTGAAGCCGTGTCTCAGCATCTCATCAATCACATTTTTATCGCCGACGGCAGTGCGAACAACCTTGCCGCCGGCGGATTTGACCGCGGCCTCCAGGCCGGCGTTGCTCATCACCGTGGCCACCAGCGTTTACAGCGCCAGCGTTTTTTGCGCGAGCATGTCGAGCGCTGCGACGGCCATGATGTCGTCACCGTCGATCAACGCGCCGGTTTCGTCGCACAGCAGGACGCGGTCGGCGTCGCCGTCATGCGCGATGCCGAGGTGCGCCCGGTGTTCGACGACCCGGCGGCAGAGATTTTCCGGGTGCATTGAACCGCAATCCTGGTTGATGTTCATGCCATCGGGCTGGTTGCCATAGACGATGACTTCCGCGCCCAACTCGCGCAGGACGCAGGGGGTGGATTTGTAAGCCGCGCCGTGCGCACAATCCACGACCACGCGAACGCCTTCAAGGGTCATGCCCCGCGGAAAGGAGGCCTTGGCAAATTCAATGTAACGCCCCAAGGCGTCGTCAATCCGCACCGCCTTGCCAATCTCACCGGCGGTCGGACGGATGTTTTCAATTTCGCCGCTGAACACCAGGTGTTCGATTTCATCCTCGATCTTGTCGTCGAGCTTGTATCCGTCGGCGCGGAAGAATTTGATGCCGTTGTCGGCGTAGGGATTGTGCGACGCGGTGATGACAATGCCGGCATCCGCGCGGAGGCTGCGCGTCACATAGGCGACCCCCGGCGTCGGCAGCGGGCCGATCAACAGCACGTCCACGCCCATGGAAAGAATGCCGGAGGAAATCGCATTTTCGAGCAGGTACCCCGAAAGCCGGGTGTCCTTGCCCAGAACAATTTTGTGTTTGCCCCGGTTCCCCTGCCGGGGCTGGCGTTCGAGATTTTTGAAAACATGCGCGGCGGCGCGGCCGAGTTTAAGCGCGGTCTCGGCGGTGACCGGCTCCACGTTGGCCGTGCCGCGGACCCCGTCGGTTCCAAAGATTTTTTTATGCGCGTTCATCGTTGTCTATTCTGTGGCAGGCACGATGGTCACGCCGACTTCCGGCGGATCAATCGTGCCGAGCGCCACGCCCGGCGGCAGCGAAACGTCCACACTCCGGCGCAAACGGCGCGCGGAATCAATGCCGCTAAGATTCACCACGGCGCGAACCTGACTTTTCTGCAAACCCGCCATGATGTCGGACGGCCCGCTGACCTTGACGGCGACCACATTGGGAATGATCTGGGCATTGTGCACGTCCGCGCTCCCGGAAACCGCGACCACCGGCAAATTCGTAAACGTCAGCGTGTTCACCGTGGCAAAGGGGACGACGGCTTCCGGCGTCTCGCGGAGGTCGTGGATGGTAATCCAAAGCACCACGGCCAACATCAGCGAAAGCAATTTCCAGGAGAAATCCTTGATGATCCAGTCGCGGTTCGCCATAAATTCAATTGCCCGTCTGTTTGAGCGACGGGCGGGGTTCGTTTTTGGTGATGACGGCCGCGCTGGGTTTGTATCGTTCGCTCAAATGGGAACGGAGCCATTCGACGGCGCTGCGCGACCTGGCCGGCTGGACGAGCAAGGAGGTCAGGAACGCGCGCAATTCCTCCAGGGTGACCCCGCGCACGAGCTGTCCCTTGTAAGCGTGCGAAACCTTGCCGTTTTCCTCGGAGACAACGACGATCACGGCGTCCGTTTCTTCGCTTAGACCAATGGCCGCGCGATGGCGCGTGCCGAGCGACTTGTTCAAATCCTGCCGCTGGGTCAGCGGAAAAATACATGCCGCATAAGCGATGCGGTCGCCCTTGATGATGACGCCGCCGTCGTGAATGGCGTTGTTGGGAAAGAAAATCGTTTCGAGCATTTCCGGCGTGGCTTCGCAATCCACCGGGACGCCGGACTCAACCGCTTCGAACAGCTGGATGGATTGTTCGATGGCAATGAGCGCGCCGATGCGGACATCGGAAAGCCGCTCAACCGTTTGGATGATAACCTCGATATTTTCGCGCTGTTCCCGGGCGCTGGCAAAAAGCGGCAGGTTGCCGAGTTCGGCCAGCATGCGGCGCAATTCCGGTTGAAAAATGACCAGCACGGCGATGGCAAAAAACGCCGAGAACGTGCCGAGCAACCAGCTCAACACCTTCAATTTCAAAAGCGTCGTGGCCAGGGCCAGCACCAGCAACACGACCACAAAGCCGACGACCACGGGCCAGCCCCGCGTGCCGCGTAAAAAGCGGGAGGCGTAATAAATCATCACCGCGAGGATTATAATTTCCAACGCGGGCCGCCAGCCGTTCTGGAGGTAAATCCACATTATTTTTTTATTCGCGCGAACACGGCTTCCGCCATCCGCACCGCCTGGACGGTTTCCGCCACGTCGTGTGTCCGGATGATTTGGGCGCCGGACTCAACCGCCAGGCACGCGCACGCCAGCGAAGCCGGCAATCGTTCCGGCAAACCCGCGCCCAGCAATTTCCCGATAAACGACTTGCGCGAAACCCCAATCAGCAGCGGTCGTGCCATCGTTGTAAAACTCCGCAAGTTCGCAAGCAACTGCAAATTGTGCTCCATCGTTTTGCCAAAACCAATGCCGACATCCAGCACAACCTGGTCGGCGGCGACACCGTCGGCGTTCAATCGCTCCAATCGTTCCTGGAAAAACCCGGCAACCTCGCGAACCACGTCCGCGTACACCGGATTTTCCTGCATGGTTTGCGGCAGGCCGCGGGCATGCATGCAAACGTACCCGGCCTTAAACTCCGCCACCCCACGCCACATCACACTGCGTTCGCGATGGGCAGCGACATCATTGACGATACTCGCGCCCGCGGCAAGCGCGGCGCGGGCCACGGCGGGTTTCATGGTATCAATGGAAATGGGAATATCCACGCGACCGGCCAGTTGTTCGATGACGGGCAGCACCCGGCGCAATTCCTCGGCTTCACCGACCGGCCCGGCGCCGGGGCGCGTCGATTCGCCGCCCACGTCGAGAATCTCCGCGCCCTGGGCGGCGAGTTTCAGCGCGTGATCCACGGCGGCGCCGGCATCCAAAAATTGTCCGCCATCGGAAAACGAATCGGGCGTGACATTGACCACCCCCATGATCAGCGCCGGTCGCGGAAAAATAAATTCGAACTGGCGGGCGCGAAAAATCATTTGGGCAATATCCGCACTCAGACCTTGTGCCTGAAATAAGCGATGGTCTGCGTGAGGCCCTGGTCCAGCTGCACCTGCGGCGACCAGCGGAGGATTTTTTTTGCGCGGGCGATGTCGGGCTGGCGCTGTTTGGGATCGTCCTGCGGCAGTGGTTTGAATACAATTTTGCTGTGCGAGCCGGTGGCGCGGATGATCTGCCTGGCGAATGCGAGCACGGTCAGCTCACCGGGATTGCCAATGTTCATCGGCTGATCGTACTGGCTCATCATCAACCGGTAAATGCCTTCAATCAAATCAGACACATAGCAAAAACTGCGCGTCTGCCGGCCCCGGCCAAAGACGGTGACGGGTTTGTTTTTGAGCGCCTGGCTGATGAAGGCGGGAACGACGCGTCCGTCATTCAGCCTCATGCGCGGGCCGTAGGTGTTGAAGATACGGACAATGCGCGTCTCGACTTTGTGTTCGCGGTGGTAGGCCATGGCCATGGCCTCGGCAAACCGTTTGGCTTCGTCGTAACAACCGCGCGGACCGATGGGGTTGACGTTGCCCCAATAATCCTCCGTTTGCGGATGCACGAGCGGATCACCGTAAATTTCCGAGGTGGAAGCGAGCAAAAACCGCGCGCGCTTGTTTTTGGCCAGGCCCAGCGCCTTGTGCGTGCCAAGCGAGCCGACCTTGAGCGTTTGGATCGGCAGCTCCAGATAATCCACCGGGCTGGCGGGCGACGCAAAGTGCCAAACGTAATCCACCGCTTCGTTTAGAAAAATAAATTCGCTGACGTCCTGCTGGATGAATTTGAAACTGGGATTTCCCCCGAGATGCGAAATGTTATCCACCGTGCCGGTGACAAAATTATCAATGCCGATGACCGTGTGGCCGCGCGCCAAAAGCAAATCGGCCAGATGCGACCCCAGGAAGCCGGCGGCGCCGGTGACCACGGACGTGGGCGGTTTCTTTTTCATCAGAGACAAATTGCCTGGCGGTTCAACTGCCAGCTGAAAGCAGCGTAGTGAAACGGGGGGAGGATTCAACGATTAAACGGCCGGGCCATTTCATTTGGCGCCGGTGGCCGCGAAGACGGCGGGAATGGTGCGCAGCAATATTTTCAAATCAAGCCACAGCGACCAGTTGTCAATGTATTCGAGGTCGAGCCGCACCCAATCCTTGAAGTCCTTGATTTGATTCCGCCCGCTGATCTGCCAGAGGCAGGTGAGGCCGGGCTTCACACTGAGGCGGCGGCGGTGGGCCAGATCGTTGAAGCGTCTGACTTCATCCACCGGCAACGGGCGCGGGCCCACCAGGCTCATCTCGCCGCGCAGCACGTTGAAGAGTTGCGGCAGTTCGTCGAGACTGTAACGGCGGAGAATTTTCCCGAGCCGCGTGATGCGCGGGTCATTGGTCACCTTGAAAACCGGCCCGCTCATTTCATTCATGGCCTCCAACTCGTGCTTGAACTGCTCGGCGTTGGTGATCATCGTGCGAAATTTGTAAAGCGTGAACGGCGCGCCGTTCTGACCGGAACGTTGTTGCCGGAAGAAGACCGGGCCGGGCGACGCGAGCTTGATGGTGATGGCGATCAACAAAAACAGCGGTGAAAACAAAATCAAGAGGACGAACGCACCCGCCAGGTCCATGATGTGTTTGATGACGCTCTGCCACGAGGCCTCCGGGGTGGTGCGGAAAATCAACAACGGGCGGCCGAGCAGTTCGTCGAAACTCGTGCGCGAGATTTGCGTCGCAAAAAAGTCGGCGACCAGCCACACTTCCACGCCTTCAAGCTCACAAGCCCGGATGACGTATTCCACCTGTTCGAAATAGGTGTGTTTGGCGCTGAGTATCACGCCGTACACGGAATAATGATGGAGCATGGATACAATTTGTTGCACCGGCGTCGCAAGCAGATTGAGTTCAGCCACGATTTCAACGCTTTCGTCGGTCCGTTCCTCCAGCCCCTTTCGCATTTTGGCGATTTCCCGTTCGGTGCCGATGACAATGAAACGGCGCTTGTATTGTAACTGGGCCAGTTTGCTTTTGAGCACCAGGCGGATCAGTTCTTCCTTCAAATATACCAGGCAAAAACCGAGGCACCCGAAAGATATGAAAATTGCCCGCGCCACGATCAGGTGAAAAACATAAACCGTCAGCATCAATCCCACCGTAATCAGCACACAACCCTTGAACAACGGCCACAAAATGGCCCGGCGGGAGCATAACGGAGAATGATCGTAAAACCCCTGCGATTCGAGAACGAGCGGCGTGGCGGGAATCAGCACGAGGTAAAGCCACGCGAAATTTTTAAACGGGCTGGCCGGCTCGAGCTTCAGCCAGGCGATAACGTCGGGATTGGAACGCAACGCATACGCCGCCCAAAAGGCGACCGCAAACAGACCGGCGTCCGCCAGTTGATGAAACACCGTTCGAATCTGACGATCACGTTTCAGCATGACTGTTGAATGTTGAAGCGACTTCCAGAATAGTCATGCTGTGCGGGAATTTAATTCTTTGGCGGTTTAACATCTGGCCGTGCACAACCTTACTTCACCTTCGGCGGCGGTTGGAATTCCGGCACGGAGGCAGCGATGAGTTTTTCCATCCGGTCAAATGTGACATCTTCCTGCCCCGGCAGGCAAACGGCGAAATAGGAAACATAGGCCCAGCGTTGCAAAACGCCGGTCATTAACAAATCCCGGGTCAACCACCAGATACGCTGCCAATGACTGGTGGTCTCCTCATTTTCTGCGACAAACCAAAACACATAAAGGCCGCGGATTTCCTGCTTCCGGCCGTCAGAGTCCTGAATAAAATTTGTGATCGTCCATTTTGCGACCTGCAATTGATACGGGTGCGGTCCGGCTATGGGAAGGTTGACCGTTGTTTTCTGGTCGATGCGGAAACCCTGTGCGGGCAGGCAAAATTCCGGCTTGTGAATGCTGGTCCGGTCCATGCCCATTAAAATGATGTTCGCATTCACCCAGGAATCATCCGGCGCATGGTAACGGCGCTGGGCAAAACTGGTGTCTTTCGGCAGCCGATCCAGAACCGTCTGATCCTGCTTTCCCCTTGTCGAAGTGAAATCCAGAACGCGCTCGGGCAGGTCAAAATCCATCTTTATGCTGCCGGCGATCGGTGTTGCCTTGATGCCGGGGCGGCCAAGTTCTTGATTTTTTTTGAGCCAAACCAACGCCCAAGCGGCGCCGCCAATCAGCGCAAGCACAATGATGAAAACAAGGACTTTCTGGATCTTCATGGCTGGTCCTTTTTGGTCGAATCATTTTTTTCCTCCAGCCACCGACCGACGAACAGCAATCCCAAAAAGGCCGGAAGGTAAGGCACCAGGCTGATGAGGGTGTTTTCGTGAACGTAGTTGCCCCATTCCTGGCCGCCCATGACCGCGGTGACAATGATCAAGAGCATCCGGAGGAGATTTCCCAGAATGGCAAAAGGAGCCGCCAGCGCGATCATGAACAACCGTTTCCACGGCGAACGAAACACCACAAATCCCCAGACGGTGGTGAACATAAGGATTGCCGTAAGACTGCGGATGCCGCTGCACGCCGCCGCAACGTCGTATTGATACGTGCCAAGCGGATCGAACAGTTGCGTGCCCATTCGCAACACGCCAATCCCAAAAACCCCGTGCGCAATCCATTCCACCAGCGTGGAAACGATCAGGCGCAGCGGGAGGGTAATCGGTTCGGAAATTGTGCCCAGCGGCACGCAAAAAATAAAAAGAAAAAATGGAAAGAAACTGTTGCGCAACCAGGCAGGTCCCCAGGCCAATCCCATCAACCCATAAATGCCGGTAAATAGCGCCACAATGGAAAGGCGCGGCTCTTGAATCACATAACCCATGATATGCAACACGAGTCCCAAACCGACAATCAACAGGGCGGGCACCCAGATTTTCAACGGCCATGCCAGCAATTCCCGGCGTTTCCACCAAAATAGGCCAATGACCAAAAATGGAATGATATTCCCATCGGCATCATCACCGGAAACACCCTGGCTGTTATAGGAATTAAACATCCATTGAAGCAGGGATGAACTGTGGTAGTAACCAAAGACGGAATTGCCCAAAAAATGAAACAATGCCAGCCAGGCCGCCAGCAAAACAAAAAAGAAGCCCTTGTTGGGCAGATGCCGCCAGCAATCAGCAGTATCCGCCCACCAACCGCGTGGAGTTTCACTCATGGAAGAGTCGTTCATCTGTGCTTATGTTCAACCTTGAGATAGCAAAAGTTTTGCCCTGGCTCAAATGAATTCTTGACGGCTATTTTCGCGGTTCCAGCGGCAAGTCCTGCTCAAACAAGGTCTTGCATCATAATACGAAAACCTGCTTATTCCAAGGGATATTTTCTCAAGCCCAAAAATTGCCCGGCGATCTTGAGTATAAAAAGCGGATTGTTTCGCAGATAGCGCCTGGCCAGCCGACGCGGTTCCTGGCATAAACGGTGGAACCATTCCAGCCCGCTCCGTTGCATCCATCGGGGCGACTGTCGCACCTGCCCGCTGTGAAAATCGAACGCGGCGCCGACGCCAATCATCAGCGGCACGTTCAAGCGCGGTAGAAATTCCGCCATGAATTTTTCCTGCTTCGGCGTGCTCAGGCCAACCCACAGGATGTCCGGTTTCACCGCATCCATGGTTTCCTGCAACTGCCTGGCTTCTTCAGGATTGAGCGGCCGGAATGGCGGGGCGTAACAGCCAACCACTTGTAAATTGGGAAATCGCGCGGTCAGTTTGTCGCGCAATTGCCCGGCCACCCCCGGCCGGCCGCCGAAAAAAAAGTGGCGGCACGGATTTTTCCCGCTCCACCCGCACACCTCCAGCATCAAATCCGGACCGTAAACCCGGCTCATTTCCCGGTGGCCGCACAACTTTCCCACCCAGACCATGGGCATTCCATCCGGAGTGCAAAGAAACGCCTGATTCAAAATGCGGCGAAATCCTTCATCCGTTTGGGCCTCCATCACGCCATGCACCCCGGTCACGCATATGTAACCCTTGCGCCGGGTGCGCACGGCTTCAGCGATGGCCTCCAACGCCGTCCGCAGGTTGAGGACGCTGATGCCGACCCCGAGAACATTGACTCGTTTGATAAGCATGAAATCAAAAAGCGGATGTAAAATACAAAATGGACACCCAAAGGCCAGCCAAACCCGAGGCGCGCCATTGACTCATTGCCGGTCCGGCTTCCAGTCTGGCTTCCAAAAGTGTTTGCACAATACATTCCTTCCGCCTATTTTCCGGCTTCATTTCTGGTTTTTTGTGAAACGCGTCATCGTCACAGGCGGTTCTGGATTTATCGGCACCCACTTGGTTTCCGGTTTGATTGAACAAGGACACCAGGTGCTGAACCTTGACCGGAACGGGCCGCTGGACGCGAAGCAAAATCAGTTCCACCATCGGGCTGACATTCTTGACGCCGCCGCCCTTCGCAACGAGTTTGACTCGTTTCGCCCCCAATGGCTGTTTCACCTCGCCGCCCGCACGGATTGCGATGAAGCGACCACCGTTGAAAAAGGGTATGCGGTGAACACCATCGGCGCGGCGAATGTTCTGGCCGCCGCCGCCGCCAGCCCGTCGCTGGAAAGAGCACTGGTCACCTCTTCCCAATATGTTTGCCGCCCCGGGCACCCGCCTTCGGGCGATCAGGATTATTGTCCGCATACCGTTTATGGCTGGAGCAAGGTGGAAACGGAACACGCCACCCGCCGCGCCGGTTTGAAATGTCCCTGGGTTATTGTCCGCCCGACCAACATTTGGGGACCGTGGCACTTGCGCTACCGGGAACAGGTGTGGCGGGCAATCCAGCGCGGCTTTTATCTTCATCCCGGCGGCGCACCGGTCGTCCGTTCTTACGGCTATGTCCGCAACGTGGCGCGGCAGATGGTTGGGTTGATGGAGGCTGAGGTCACAAAAATCAACGGCAAATATTTTTACGTCGGCGATGCTCCGCGGGATTTGCGTGATTGGGTCAACAGCTTTTCTCTCGCCTTGCGCGGCCGCCCGGTAACGGTGGTGCCCCGGCCTTTGTTGCGCACCCTGGCCTTCGCGGGTGATCTCATCGGCAAGGCGCGCGGACGGGAATTCCTCATCCATTCGTCACGCTATCGCAGCATGATCACTTCCGATCGGGCACCCATGTCGGCGACGTTTGAACTGCTCGGATCGAGTCCCGTTTCATTGGATCAAGCCGTGGAAGAAACTGTTCAATGGCTTCGCAGTTATGACGGAGGCGACGGCCTCAAGTTTTAGGCTCACCCAGCGCTTCGCTTAAAACCTGCTCAATTTTCCCAACCATTCCTTCCGGGGAGAAATAGTTGCGCACTCTTTCCACCGCTGCCGCTCCCATTTGCCGGCGCAATTCAGGATGACTCATCAGTTTTTCGATTGCGTCCGCCAAGGCTGCCGGATCGCCAGGTGCAACCAGCAGGCCTGTCAACCCGTCCACAACCTGATCCAGCGAACCGCCAATGTTGGTCGCAATGACCGGCAGTCCCAAAGACATGGCTTCGTTGGTCACGCCGCCGAAGGGTTCCGGCTGGATTGAAGTCATCGCCAATACATCCATCGCCATGTAGGCCGGACGCGGATCCGCCAGCTCGCCGGTAAAGACAAATTGATTTTCAACGCCAAGCTCCTTGACCATTTTTTTAAGCCTCGTCAAATGCTCTTCATTGGCTGGAAACGGCGCGCCGACAATCAATGCTTTGACCAGCCGGTCGCGTTGCTTGAGCATCGCCGTCGCTTTCACCAATACTTCCTGCCCCTTGCGGACAAATTTGATCCGCCCCACACACCCCACCACAAAGTCCTCGCCCAGCGCATGGCGCGCGCGAAATTCATGGCGCAAATCGCCGGACAGCGTCGGGCACGCCTCCATGGAAAACGCATCGAACACCACCACCACTTTGTCGCGTGGCTCAAACTGGCCGGCGACGGCATTGGAAATGGCGATGATCTTCCTTGAAAAGGTCCGGATATACCACGAAAACGCCCTCCAAATCTGCTCAAACTCCTGAAACCATTCGCGGATGTGCCAGATATGCGGCACTCCTGCCAGCCGCGCCGCCAGCGCAGGCGAAACGATCACGCCGGTGTTGGTGTAAACCAGATCAATTCGCCGTTGCCGGATCAATCGCCACAAAAAAAATACTGAAACGGGATAATTGAGCAGAAATAAAATGATTCGCCACGAGTAAAACACCGGGCGCGTGCAGATGCTCAATCGGGAATGCAGGATTACTTGAACTTTCTCCGCCTCGATCAATTTCTTCAACGGCCCCTCTTCGGGCAGAACCACCAGCGGCTCGAACCGCGTCCGATCCATGCTCTTAATCCATCGCAGCAACATCCGGCTGGCCCCATAAATGTCTGCGCTGTTGTTAACATGTAAAATCCGCCTCGGTGGGGTTGCCATTGGCGGTTCCTTTATTTGAGCAACCCATTGGCGATCGGGCAAATATCCGGCATTTTTGTTCAGCCATTCGCGAACCGCGCCGACGCGTTCGACGGCCATGCGTTCAAAGCTGAATTTTTTCGCCTGCGCCAGGCCTTCGATCCGGATCCGCTCGCTCAAGGCCGGCTCTTCCAGCAGTCGCCGCAAGGTCGCCGTCACCAGGGCACGGTTGTTGAAATCAATGATCAAGGCGTGATCGCCGGAAATTTCGTGCGCGGTGGGAATGTCATTCAGCACGCAGGGGGTTCCGCAGGAAAGGGCTTCGGTGATGGTGCGGCCAAACGTTTCTTCGCGGCTCGGCAGAACGTAGGCCAGCGCGTGACGATACAACGGCGCCAGCCATTTGGCATCCACCCAGCCCAGCACCCGCACTTGGGACTCGAGATTCCGGGCTTTAATCAATTCGTTGACAACCGAGGTGGCCCCCCAATCGCCGCCGACCATGATCACGGGCATCCGCGCGCGAATCTCGGCGGGCAGGTCCGCGTAGCCCTCCAAAAACAGCGGCGCCTGCTTGTAATGATGAAAATTGGAAACCCACAAAAGATAGCCCGGCCTGGCCTGCAATGCCTTTTCCAGCGCCTCGGTTTCACCCGGTTCGCGGTGGGGAGTGAATTCCGGCAGCGTCCCCTCGTGGCTGACGATCAATTTGCCCGCGCACACCGGATACGCCTCGCGCAATCGCGATGCGGTGAACGCGGAATTGGTGATCACCAAAGACGCCTTGCGCATGCCGTGGGTGATGTTCCAGGTTCGATACCGGCGCCGTAAAACGCCCGGACAGTTTTCCTTGTCCGCGTGCAGGAGCGCATTGACGCCCATGAACACCGGCAACGGCGCGCGCAGCGGCACGAAACCAATCGTAAAAAGTCCCGCCGCGCCGAGCCGCCGCGCCACCGGGCCAACCTGAAAATGATCCGCCAGCAAACGGGCATTCATCCGATCATTGGCGGGATAATCACGAAGATAGCGCAGGCGCGGATGTTCGATTCCAATCTCCTGGTTGGGCCCGGCAAAAACCAGCCATTCCAAATCGTCAAAATGATTGAGCGAATGCAGCAGATATTCGCGAAAAAAAGTCGTCAGCGCCGTCTGATGTTGCGGGTTTTCGCAAAGAAATGAAAAGGCGAGTCTGAATTTTTTTGGCATCACGACATCGGGATTGAATTTGTGGGACGAGCGTATTTTCCAGCCCCGCTTTGTCAACCTATTCCTGCCACCGACGCCCGAAAGTCATTGCGAAATTACCAGCGCCATTTATTCTGGCTGCGTTGAAAATCGGCCTGCTCCAACTGAACTCGACCGTCGGTGATTTTTCCGCAAACCGCCAGAAACTCATCACGGCCTACAAAGCCGCCGTCGCGCGCGGGGCGGAATTTGTCCTCGCCCCGGAATTGTTTTTATGCGGCTACCCGCCGCGCGATTTGCTGTTGCGCGCGGATTTCGTTGACACCCATCTCGCCGTCCTGGCGGAAACGGCCGGAAGCGTTGGCAAAGTCCCCCTTTGCGTCGGCGGCGCGGACCAAAACCCCGAACGCCCGGGGCGGGCGCTCCGAAATTCCGCCGCGGTCCTGCAAAATGGAAAAATCATCTGGCGCACGCACAAATGCCTGTTGCCAACCTACGACGTCTTTGATGAAGACCGCTATTTTGAACCCGCGAAAACCATCGCGCCTTTCGAGTTTGATGGACGCAAGCTGGGCATCACGATTTGCGAGGATATTTGGAACGACCAGGATTTCTGGCCGGAGCGGCTCTACCGCCGCGATCCCATCAAGGAACTCATCGCGCAGGGCGCGCAGGCCATCATCAACATTTCCGCATCACCGTGGCACGATGGCAAGGAGCGCGTGCGGCTGGAAATGCTCCAGCGCGTGGCGCGGGACGAGGGCGTGCCGCTGGCATACGTAAACCTCGTTGGCGCCAATGACGAATTGATCTTCGATGGTCACAGTGTCGTGCTCGATCATCGCGGTGAACCGCTGGCCTTGGGCAAGGGATTTGCGGAAGACCTGTTGGTGGCGGATTTGAGTTTCAGCAGGAGCCGGGGTGACGAGGCTCAAATTAAAAACGAATCAAAGACTCCTTGCGTCGTCTCCGACAAATTTAAATGGCCGGCGCGGGAACAGCAGTTGTTCGCCGCGCTGTCCCTGGGAATTCGCGATTATATCGGCAAATGCGGTTTCACATCGGCCATCGTCGGATTGTCCGGCGGCATTGATTCCGCCCTTGTCGCCGTGCTGGCGGCGGAGGCGCTCGGGCCGGACAAAGTCACGGGCGTCTCCATGCCGGCGCGATATTCGAGCCCGGGCAGTTTGAGTGACGCGCAGGCGCTCGCGAAGAACCTGGGCATTCGTTACGAAGTGTTGCCGGTTGAAACGGCTTTTCAGTCGGTCGAAAAACAGCTGGCCACAGTTTTTGCCGGGACCAAACCCAACGAAGCCGAGGAAAACGTCCAATCGCGGCTGCGCGGCGTGACCTTGATGGCGCTGTCCAACAAATTCGGCGCGCTGGTGCTGACGACCGGCAATAAATCGGAGATGGCCGTCGGTTATTGCACGCTTTACGGTGACATGTGCGGCGCGCTGGCGCCGCTCGCGGATGTTTTCAAGCTGGACGTTTACAAGCTGGCGCGCTGGGTGAACCGGCAACGCGAAATCATCCCCGCCGCTTCCCTCACCAAACCGCCGAGCGCCGAGTTGCGCCCGAACCAAAAGGACCAGGATTCGCTGCCGCCCTACGAAATCCTGGACCGGATCCTGGACGCTTATGTCGTGCAAAACTTGAGCAAACCGGAAATCATCGCGCGCGGATTTGACGCCGCGGTCGTGAATGACGTCATCAATAAAATCACCTTCAGCGAATACAAGCGCCGCCAGGCCGCGCCCGGCCTGAAGGTGTCGCCGCGCGCCTTTGGCATCGGTCGGCGGATTCCCATCGCGCAAAAATTCCGGGTGACGGTTTGATTTTTCCATGTCGAAACCTCCCGATTCCACCAACCCATCCGCCCGATGAAATTTTCGATCATCACCCCGAGCTTCCGCAATTCGAAATGGCTCAAGCTTTGCATCGCCTCGGTGGCGGACCAGGAAGGCGTCGAGCGGGAACACATTGTCCAGGACTCCTGTTCGGATGATGGCACCCAGGATTGGCTGCCCCAGGATCCCCGCGTGCGGGCATTCATCGAAAAGGATGCGGGCATGTATGACGCGGTCAACCGGGGTTACCGGCGCGCTCAAGGAGATATCCTGGCCTACTTGAACTGCGATGAACAATACCTGCCCGGCGCGCTTAAAAGTGTGCAGGATTTTTTTGAAGCGCATCCGGAGATCGAAATGGTGCTTGCCGGCACCATCGTGGTGAACAGCGACGGCCATTATATCTGTCACCGGCATTCCATGGTGCCGCATCCCTGGCACGTTTGGTTCCGGTTTCCGCTGCTGACCAGTTCGCTTTTTATCCGCAGACAGGTCATTGACCGGCGCGGCATCCTCTTCGACACCCGCTGGCGCGATTTGGGCGATTTTCACTGGATTCTGGCCTTGCTCAAAAACAATGTGCCCATGGCAGTCTGCAATGGCTTCACCTCTGTCTTTGCCGATACCGGCGAAAACATGAACCTGAAACCAAACGCCCTTCGGGAAATAAAAGAGACCCGGGCCATGACCCCGCTGTGGCTGCGCTGGCTCAAACCGGTCTGGATCGTGCAACACCGTCTCCGCCGGCTTGCGGCCGGCCATTTTTCACTCGAACCGACCAGTTATTCCATTTACACGCTGCAAAGTCCGCAACAGCGCGTCCAATTCGATGTCGCCAAGCCGACGGCGGTCTGGTGGAACCGGCTTTGATCCCGCCGGGCATCCATCACATTTCTCCTTGAGCCCGGGCAGCACCGGGCTGGCGTCTGATTTGCCCAAACCGAAACCGCCGGCTTCTCAGGGTTGGACATGGGCGCTAACAGCTTTGAAATGTCCACCAAAGACAGACCGGCGCTTCCATTCTTTGCCGGATGAAATGAAGGTAGTGTCCTAATTTGGTTGTAGGGCACGACGTAAGGAGTGCTGGCCCCAACGACTCGTCACCTCGTCGCCTACAAATTCGGACACTACTGAAATGAAAATGGAATTGCCTCGCCACCGTTTATCGGGCAAACTTGCCATTTCCATGCAAAACCAACTTGTAATTGCGGGCGGCGGCCAATTCACCAGCAATCAACCCAATTAAGCAGTCCAGTAATTAATCCCAGAGGCTCGTCTTCTGACGTAATATAACAACTGATATGGATACAAAACGACTCGTCGAAAAGGATCCGGTTTTGAAAAAGGACGATCTGATCGTCATCACCGGCGCCGGTGGTTTCATCGGCGGCAACCTGGCGCTTTTTTTCAAGAAAAAAGGGTTCACCCGCATTCGCGCCGTGGACAAAAAACCGCTCTACGAATGGTACCTCAAGGTGCCGGGCGTGGAAAATCTCTGCCTCGACGTCAGCCGGGAGGATAATTGCCATCGCGCTTGCGAAGGCGCCGTGGAGGTTTACAACCTCGCCGCCGACATGGGCGGCATGGGCTTCATCGAGCGTTTCCGTGTGGAATGCCTGCGCTCAATCCTCATCAACACGCACATGGTCGAGGCCGCGTATCGCGCCGGGACGCGCCGCTATTTCTACTCCAGTTCGGCCTGCGCCTATAACACGTTTTTGCAGCAGGACCCCAATGTCCGCGCGTTGAAGGAATCCGATGCCTATCCCGCCATGGCCGAGCGCGGTTACGGTTGGGAGAAGCTGATCTCCGAAATGTTTTGCCAGGAATACTGGGCCGAACGCGGCATGAAGACCGCCATCGCCCGTTTCCACAACGTTTACGGCCCGCACGGCACCTGGGATGGCGGCCGCGAAAAGGCCCCCGCCGCGCTCTGCCGCAAGGTCATCGAGGCCATTGACACCGGCAGAAAGGATATCACCCTCTGGGGCGACGGCACGCCGACCCGCAGCTTCATGTACATTGACGACTGCGTGAAGGGCATTGACATGATCATGCACTGCGATGAATTGATCGCCACACCCATCAACCTCGGCTCCAGCGAACTGGTTTCCATCAACGAACTGCTCTCCAAGGTGGAAAAAATCGCCGGTGTGAAACTCAAGCGGCATTATGATCTGAACGCGCCCCGCGGCGTGGCCGGTCGCAACAGCGACAACACCTTCATCCAGAAAATGCTGAAGTGGGAACCGGACACCCCGCTCGACAAGGGGCTCGCCGCCACCTACAAGTGGATCAAGGAACAGTATTACAACCGCAAGAAGGGCAAGCGCGTTGTGGAATAATCGCCGCGCGCAAAGAGTGACTGCCGGCCTCCGGTCCTTAATCGCCGGACTGTTTCATCGCCTTGCGTTCACACGTAGCGTATTTCTCAATCAGCCGGTCATAAACCCGCGCGGCGTCCGGATTCGGGCGGATTTCACTGCCCGGAATCGGATCCGTGAAGCCGGCGACCACTTCCTCCCAGCGCGGCTTTTCTCCGGCTTGAATCAGCCAGCCATGTGCGGCCAGCAGGGCGGCGCCGAGCGCGGCGCTCTTGGAAATTTCAATGCGCAACACGCGGCAGTTCATCACGTCGGCCATCACCCGCAACAGCGCCGGATCGTTCGACGCGCCGCCCGTGGCGTAAATGCAGTCGGGCGCGACCTTCATCCATTGCGCGTGCAGCCGCTTGGAAAGCATCTGCGCCTCCACGATGGCGCGGCAGTTCGCCGCTGCGTCCTTTTCATCAAGGTCAAAACGATGAATGCCGGGCCGGTTGACGCGCGGGACGATTTCCGCCTCGAACCACGGCAATAAAATCCCGCCGTTGTTGCCGGGCGGTTTGGTGGCCATCAATTCGCCGAATTTTTTCCAGTCTTTGATGCCGTAAGCGTCCCGGATTTTTTCGCGGGCCAGCGAACCGTTTTTGAAACAAATCAACGACATGTAACCGCCCGCCGGCGAACCGAACACGTGGCCCTCGCCGTGCTCGTCGGTTTGGCAGCTTTTCATCGGGCCGAAGTAAGTGTCGCTCGTGCCCAGGCTGATGGCCACCCGGCCTTCCCGAATGAGACCCAGCCCGACGACGCTGCACGGATTGTCACCCGACCAGACCAGCGCCAGCGCCGCAGGGTTCAATCCGTGCTTTTTCACAAAATACGCACTCACCGGCCCGATGATTTTTGCCGAATCGGCCAGCGGCGGCAGTTTCTTTGCCAGCTCCGGCGCGGTGGCCTTCAACGCGCCGGGGTGCCAGGTTTTTTTGTGAATATCCATCAGGTTCATGCCCGCGCCGTCGCCGTGATCTATCGGCGCAATTTTCCCGGCGAGCAGCGACGCCATGAACGAACTGACCAGGGCGATGCCCGCGGTTTGGGCATAAGCTTCCGGCTCGGTCCTGTAAAACTTTCGGATTTGCGGCCCGGTGAACCGCTCGAACGTGTCCGAACCGGTTTGCTCCGCGGTCGCCTTGAGACCGCCCAGTTCCTTGCGGATTTCCGCGCATTCCCGCGCGGTCGAGGAATCCATCCAGATGGGTGAGGTCGAGCGCGAAAAAATTCCCTTCAGATTCTCCACCAGGCTTTTCCCGGAATCCAGATTCGCCAGTACCGCGGCGGCGCGGTTGTTGAAATAAACCGAGCCATGCTGCTGGCCGCTGCCGCTGACGGCCAGAATTTCGCCCAGCGCCACGCCGTCCTTTTTCATCGCGGCAAAAAGCAGATCCAGCGCCTCGGCCCACATCAACGGCGGGCTGTGTTTGACCAGCGGATCGGGATTGGGCCGCACGCCGTTCTGGGTTTTGTACTGCGGCAGTGCCTGGTCGAAGTTCAACGATTTCTCATACACCACCTTGCGGCGGTCGTAATCAATCACCACCGCGCTCAGGCTTTGCGTGCTGGAATCAAGTCCAAGAAATAATTTTGCCATGTGATTTTGGCAGGCAGTAAAAACCGCGCCCGCCTCATCGTCAAGCAAACGTAATTACCGGCAGTGTCCTAATTTGTAGGCGACGAGGTGACGAGTCGTTTGGGCCAGCACTCCTTACGTCGTGCCCTACAACCAAACCAGGGCACTACCTAATTACCGATGGTGTTTTAATTCTTCAAACCAGGTCATTGCGCCGCGATGACAAACAACCGCGTTTTCACAAACGCGGCTACCCAAGCCTGACCGCGCCTTCACAAACGCATCCGCATTGCCCCGCTTGATCCGTAGCCGCGTTTGTCAAAACGCGGACTTTTCCCCTCGTTCAACCAAACCACGTTTTCACAAACGCGGCTACATGAGTCTGACCGCCCCTTCCCAAACGCGTCCGCCTTGCCCCGCTTGATCCGTAGCCGCGTTTGTCAAAACGCGGACTTCCCCCTCCTTCAAACCCACCGCATTTTCACAAACGTGGCTACATGATAAGTGCACCGCTCCAGATCCTTGAGACGGACTCTGGCTAAAACGTCAGCCCATTGGGGAAACCAGACTCCGGAAACCGGAGATGAATCAATCATATATCGGTTTGGCCAAAGACAAACCCACTTTGTCTTTAATCGCCCCGATATGGCAAGCCACAAATGCCCATTGCCGACCATGGATGACGGGCCAAACCTGGTCTAAGCCCTTGCCAG